>JAEEGL013572206.1_pt1 | contig 76756 bp, 68 predicted proteins | sample 9134231 | NCBI WGS metagenome assembly JAEEGL01 (sample SAMN16246548, study PRJNA631951) | gut metagenome | biome: gut microbiome; feature: rumen; material: fiber-attached | host: Bos | place: Iran: Karaj | collected 2018-10 | reverse complement strand
GATTGCAAGCGCTCTTAGATAGAGCTAGTAAAGGAGAGTTGTAATATGATACAACCGTACGGAAAAAGGGTTTTGATCAGACCCATTGAAAGCGAAGCGAAGACATCCTCCGGAATCGTGATCCCTGATTCCGAAGTTGAACGCCCCATGAAGGGGACCGTTGTGGCGATCGGCGAAACCGTTCCTACGACGTGTGCGGCGGGATTAGTAGTATACTACCCCCGGTATACAGGTGCTAACGTAGACGTCAATGGTGAGACACTTGTCATCATTGAATTCGAAGACCTGCTGGGGTTTGAAAAATAGGAGATAATATGTCAGAAGTTGAGAAGAAAGAAGTACAAAACCAAATCGCTTCGCTGGAAGCATCTAAAGCCGATGTCAAAGGCGAAAAATGTGAGGTTTACACACGTGTAACTGGTTACATTCGTCCTACCGAAACCTTCAACCCAGGTAAAAAGGCGGAAGTGGCCATGCGTACCATGATGAAACCGTGTGCTTGCGGCAAGTAAGTACTACTAAATTGTTTGACAAAAAAGCTCCTGCTATGTTATATTGTAGTAGGAGTTTTTATTTTCAGGCGGGAAGTATGGATACAGGAGCCGCAGCCGTCGCTGCATCCACCGCTGTTATTATTTTAACTTTTGCTTTAGGATTTGCTGTAAGCAAAGCGATTAGGATTGAGTATGTTTATTAAACTAACGGATGTTGGTGTAAAACATGGTAAAAAAGATGATGTAATCGGTGTAGATAATATGGCACTTGAACACGGAAATCCAGTATACCTAAGAAAGGATCTTATACTTGCTGTAACTGACAATAGACTTCTTGACGGTCACACTGTTGGTGTTGTTACAGTGTTGTTAGGAGACAAGGCAGTAGACTGGTATGTACAGGAAACGGCTTGTACTGTTATAAGGTTACTTAAATGACGAAATATTTAGTATCGGACACACACTTGTTCCATGATAAGCTACTTAGTTTTATGCACCGTCCGTATGCCAATATGGACGAAATGGTTCAGGCTTTTATTGATGAGTGGAATGGCATTGTCAAAGACGACGATGTCGTTTACCATTTAGGGGACTTTGCCCTGGGCACAGACCTAGATGCGATTGGTGCTGTAATCAAACACTTGTCCGGGCGCATGTATTTAATTCTTGGTAACCACGATACGCCTAATAAGGTAGCCTTTTACAGTACGTTTCCCAATATTAAAATATTTGGTAGCGTAAATATCGACGGGTATTTACTGACCCATCAGCCGGTCCATCCCTCGCTCTTAGGTGAGCGCACGGTCCGGTCCGAAGGATTTGGCGATCAGTATAATATCCATGGCCATTGCGTAGATATGAGTACAGATATTTTAACTGTTGATGGGTTTAAGAAGCGGAACGACATAAAACCTGGAGACCGTATATACTCGCTAAATAAGAACACAGGACTTTTAGAAGAAGATATTATTAACGAGATTATTGATGTAAATTATACTGGCAACGTTTACGACTTTAGTCGTATGAGAGTAACAGCTGATCATACAATGGTTGTTTTTAATAGTGCAAAACAACTACAGGAAATCAAGGCGTCGGTATTATCGACGCGCTGTGTTTTTCATTGGATTACCAGTGGGCGTATCCTCCGTAGTTACTCGGTAAATTTAAGTGATGATCTATTGAGATTATATATTTATTTAGCAGCCGATGGGTCAATAATTGAGTTCAAGAGGACAAAACTGTGTCGAATAGCTGTAAAGCGTGCACATAAGAAGAAGTATGTTTCAGACTTGCTTAATCGGATCGGTATTAGTTACAGAGCATCTGTAAAGGGTGATGGCGTCACGGTTACATACTCATTTTCTCTTCCAGAAGAGCTGTATGGATGGAATATAAAAGGGTTAGATAGAAAATTAACTATGTGTAATCAACACCAATTTGAGGTTGTATTAGACGCATATGCAAACAGTGATGGGCATCGGCCACGTGGAAGTAAAACAAATGTAATTGTATATACACAGAAAGAAGGGGAGGCCGACCTACTTCAAGAAATAGCGTATCTAAATGGGTATCAAGCAAAGAAATACAGTAGACACCATGGATTTGGTAAGAATTTGCAACATCAGGTATCGTTTACTAAAGGGACTACACGTATGTGGAGTTCCCATGCAAACGGTAAAATACCTATTTCTAATGTTCAGGCTGAGCATTTTTGGTGTATTAAATGTAATAACCAAAACTTTATTAGCAGGTATAATGGATATGTACAAATTACAGGCAATTGCCACAGACCGAATACGGTAGACGATCCACGCTATTTTAATATGTGTTGGGATGTACGGGAGAAAGATGATGGCCGGCATATTCTTTCACTGGCAGAAGTAAAAGAGCGTATACAGAAACAAATAGATGAGTGGGACATGTCAGCAGGGGGTACAGATTGAAGATTTACGATTTTGTAAAGTGTTCGTTTGTGGACTATCCGGGTAAGATAGCAGCGGTTATTTTTACTCGTGGATGTAATTTCAACTGCTCTGAATGGTGTCATAATAAGCACATTATTCCGTTTGACGGACCATGTAACACAACCGAAGAGAAGGTTTTAGCCTTTCTAAAGAAACGGGCCGGTAAGTTACAGGGAGTTGTGGTTACCGGTGGGGAGCCTACTGTACAGCCGGATTTATTGGCTTTTTTATCTAAATTAAGGGGGCTTCCAAGTTACTCTATTAAGCTGGATACCAACGGGTACCGTCCGGATATTCTAAAACAGGCAATTGAGCAAAAATTAGTTGATTTTGTTGCAATGGATATTAAGGCACCGAAAGAGAAGTATGAGAAGCTTACCAAGGTGCCGTACAACGATAAAAAGATTCAGGCGTCCATCGATATTATAAAACGGTCCGGACTCCCCCATCAGTTTCGTACAACGGTTTTTAAGCGGTACCTAAACGATTCCGATATTGAGAAAATAAAGAAGTGGATACAAGACGATGATAACTATATTACCCAAGAATGTATCCTGAGAGACGAAAATGGCGAACCAATCGAACGTTGACGTTCTTATCTATCAGAACGACCCGATCGCTCTGTCCCTTCTCCGTGTGCTTCAAAAGTACGGAGATATAACCATTTTTACTCGCCAGGACATTGGGGATATCATTCCGGATATCATTATTTTCACGGAAAATGACCCGTACAGGTGTGTTGACACCGTAAGGGGTATACCTATGGCCTACCGGGGCTCAAAACTCGTTTATATGCGGAAAATGTTCGATTCCGTTACCCTTGGGTTGATGCAGTACATCGGTATTTTGAACTTACTATCCACTGATCTCCATGATTACGAGCTACATCGGTGCTTGAAAATCATTGGGCTGGCTCCTGTTTCGGAGATGACCAAGAAGAAAGTAACCAAATTTTATAATAAATATTATGGTTTTTTACGTACAAAAGGCCTTACCTTTAAGCAGTCTATGGTATTGGGGGCAAGGGTTCGTGGGTACTCCTGGAGAAAGCTATCTGCTATGTTAGGGATGACGGCTATGCGTTTTGGCCTTGAATGTAACGCCGCTAAGAAGGCGTTAGGGCTTAATAGCAAAACATCCCGCACGCTCGATTCCATTATAAAATATGGCGGTATTACACAGGAAGGGCCGTATAAGCTGTATTCTATCCCCAAATCTCGCCGGCACAAGTCCGGATACTACCTTCTTCCACACATCATTTTAGACAACGACGAGGCTGAGAAATAGAACATTTAGGTTGAAATTGGAGAGATGTTGTTTAAGGAGACTATCCGCCAATGTTTAACTGGTTTTTGAAGTTGTTCAATTTTGTAGGGGCTAAGACCACTACCGCCAAACAATCTACCGTTTTACAAAAGAAAACTGCCGGCACATTAAGCCAGCAAACGCATTCCAGCGACTACATGGAAGCCGTTGATGAGCTACAGAGCAAGATCCATAGCCTTCCGGCTGAAATGCAGGAAAAGTGTGACTATGCCGGTAACATCATTACCACCTCAGATATAAATTCTGATGAGAATCTTTTGAAGGTACATGAACTAGGGTACACTCGTTCTGAGTTTGTACCCCTTATTCTTTCTCGGTTAAACAATGTTTCTCTCGCTCGCAGAGGGGATAACGCAGCTCTGGATAAAATTGTCTCTCTCCATTTAGGCGATTCTGATACTTTAGTTGACGACGCCATTGAGGCTATGGTTTGGGACTTCATGGCTAAGTTTGATATTTCTGCCATGCCTCGTGTTAGGTTTGTTTTGGAAGCTAAGGCAAACGAGGATGTTTCTTTCAGCCAAGATTCAACCACAGAGTTACCGGATGATGTCGTTGCGCTACTCAAAGCTTCGCGTGATTATGCGGATCCAAAATGGAATAAACAAACCCTGTCTGCCCTATATACAGCGGATGAAGCTGCTAGTGATGACCGGATAAAATCAATTATGCACAAAGATCCGGCCGAGTGGCGTCCGTTTGTTTCTGCCCTTCGTTCTCGTGTAAATAAAATTCGTGATGCTCAAAAGACTATTAGCAAGTACAATAGCACCGAGCTAAAAGAGCAAATTGCCGAGCAGTTAAAAGCCAGCTTTTTAGCCAACTTCCCTAAATTAAATACCTTAGACAATGCTGTTCATAATCTTGGACCGGCTCTGGCTGAGGATAGCTCCATGGGAGACACAGGTAAAGGTGGTGGCGTTCCGCACGCGGAGGAAGACGAAGCAGAAGATGGAGATCTTGAGAACCGGATTGCTGATAAGACAGATCCAGGTGTGGCTGCTGAATTTGATAAAAAACGTAAAGTATTAAAGAAACGGGATGCCGCTTTTAGAGCGCTTGAGCGCGCCGCCGGCAAAGACCGTAAGAAACTGGCAGCCATTAAGGTGCTTGAAAACTCCTTACGCGATACAATTGGGCTTGAAGCGGGTGATCCGATTATGACCCGTCATCTTAACCAGTATAGAACGAAACTCCAGTTGTTAAAAGACGCCGGTTATACCGTTTTGGACGGCGAAGATATTAAAGCCATTTACAAACACACCTTTGATAAAACTACGGTAAAAGACCCGAATAATGCTAATGGCACTCTTACACTTGGTGAAGTCCGTGCCGATAAAACAGCGTTATCACTGGCTATTGATGCTTTGGGAATCCGCAAAGGACAAAAGTACGATAATACGTTGGCCAAGTTAGTTAGCTGGACCAGCCAAAGTAACCCCAAGTACAAAGAGTTGAGTGAGAAACGCAATGAAGTAGAAAAAAGAATAAAAGATATTTCTACTGAAATGGAAAAGCTTACCAAAGAGCATTTGCCGGGTTCCACAGAAAAACTTCTTCAACTACAAGACGAAATTAGCTCGTTGGAAGCTACGCGTGGCGAGCTTACCGACTACATTATTCGTATTGAAACTTCACAACGGTTAGAGCCCATTGCCGAGATGATTAAGACCTTAACTAAAGGTCATGGCGGTATTGGTGAAGGGACTGCTAAAGATGCTGCTGTACTTCGTGAGTATTTACAAAAATTAGAAAAGAAATACGACAAAGTATTAAAAGATGCGGCAAAGAACGCTAATGCTGAGGCGCAACAAGAAGCTACCAAAGCTATCATTAACAACGAAAATGCTTTGAGAGCCGGTGCCGCTCAGGTTACAGATTCGAATGGCGTTCCTCTTTCCGCTGACAAAGAGTTTATGTATACACTCGCTTGCAATTTTGCAGATCAAAAACGGTCCATGCTTAGCAGTATAAATACAAACTACTTTGAGGATTATTTGCGGGATACCGGTACCAAGGTTGTTAAACGCCGCAATAAAACGAGCCCGTCTGCTAACAAGCTGAGTGATGCTCAAGTAAATATGTTACTAAAGCATCAAAACGACTCAGATATGGCTGGGTTTACTCTTTGGTATTTAGCAAAACATTTCCAAGAAACTGGATTTAACTGGGATATGATGGAAGCGGCCACAGCTGCTTTAGGCCAGGCTGCCACTGAAGAATCGGTTAAGGCATTTTTAACTTCCTTGAAAGATGCTCCGGCCGAATTGTTCTCTCGCATTGTAGACGATCCGAAAGTTTCTAATTTTGTGAAACAGTTGATCGTACGCTCCCCTTCCGATAGAAAAGAGTACATGGAAGATACCGGTAAAGATGTTTCCTACTCTCCCAACTTTTCTAACAAAAATGCGTCTTCTTTCTTAAACAGTGTAATTGAGGAGAATGTGTTACGCCCGTTCTCGGATGACTTTTACGGGGATATTTCTATGCTTGACCGTAAAACGGAACAGGTTCGCAATACGATTAAACATTACGACGCTATTTTTAATAAGTGTGCTGCACTGTTTAGCCGTAAGGATGGTTCAGTTGCTGAGCATGAATATAATGGCGCGGTAGATACCTTAAAAGCACTTCAACAGACGCTCACCTCGTTTGAGGAAACGATCCTTGCTCCGTATGATGAAGCTATCCTGCGTGTGGTTGAAGAAGCGAACAATAATAAAGATGACTTTGATAGATATTCTGACGCAAGAGAGTCCGTGCTTGCTGCGCGTGAAGTATACAAAGAATTGGAAAATCTCATAACCACGGTAAATAATTATGACCAAACAAAAGAGTGGGACACCTTTAAAGACGTCAAAGATCAGGTTACAGAAGAAGAAGGAAAGGACCTTGATCCGTTCTCTGTTACGCCGGAGGGTACACCTTCGGACGACAAACTCGTACACGCATTCCCGAACCTTACTTTATACAAAGATGGGACGCGTTATTTGCGTACCCGCCGGTACAAAGGGCAATACGTACCTACTTCTACAGTATATACCGGGCCGGTAATAACCGAGCCGATTATCTGGGCGATTCCTTCTGTAGAAGGTGCCAAAGGGTATGCAGTTTCCGATGGTTCCAAATCACAGTGGCATTCCTTTGACCCGAACGATCCGTTTAAGCTTGGAAAGGAAATTGGTGAGCCTGCCGCTAAAGAACAGGTAACTGACCGTGAACAATTTGATCAATTGGACAGCTACTTACCGTCGGATTTACGGTTAAAACCTGCAGAGCCCAAAGAGGAAAATACAGAAGAGCCTGAAAAACCGCTTGAGATTTCAGATGAGGAGCCTCTCATTGATCCGAAAGAAGCCCCCAGATCTACACAGCGCATACTTGAAGGTGGTGATGCTGATACAAAGACAACGGCCGGATTTAACTTTATCGGGTTCCACAAAACAGCGGAAGTTGTTCCGATGTTTAAGTTCGCAGCCACTGATGGTATTGATGCGTTTACTTCTCCGGAAGATATCCAAAAAGAAATTGAAAATCCGTTCGGTACGGCTATGACCCCTTCTGAAACGGCCATAAAGAAACAACGTGAGATTTCTCCGGATAATACATCAAACATGGGCCAGACCTCTATTCAGCAGGATAAAGAAGCCGATAAGTCCTTTAGTTCAAAGCAGATTACAAAAGCGTTAAAAGCTGCGTATGACAAGGACCCGAAACTATTTGAACAATTAGTAAAAATTATTGCCAATACAGGTAGCACCGGAACCTTCTGTTCCGCTATTGTTGCTTTACTTCCCAAAGTGAATTGGGTGAACGAAGCTGCGATCCGCGAGTATAACAGCACAGCCGTAGAACCGGTACATAGAAATTCGTTCCAGCATGCGCTTGAGAAGGCAATGGAAGAGCAGTTAAAGAAAAATCCAGAGTTTGTAAAGATTTGCGAGAGTATCCTAAAAGGTAAACCCGCATAGCAGAGACAAGTATGACAGATACAAATCCGCTGTTGAGATATCCTGCCGAGGTGCAGGAGGAAGTTGAATCTCTACGCCTCAATAAAATGAACGCTTTAATGATCCAAAAGGTCGTTGAAAGCAAGTTTGGTAAGTTGTTAAGTGACCAAGGGATGCGGATGCCAACGTTTACAGAAATAAATAAGTATGTAAAATGGGCTAAGCTAAACAGAGGAGATTCTCTTCCGAAAGACAATTTTTCAGCGTCCGATGCTGTATTTGCAGATATGGACGCAGAGGCAATGGAAAAGGAACTTCCGCTAGTTAGTGCTGCACAAGCGGTGCCGACCACAGTAGAAGACCAGGCGTTATCAGAGCCCATTGACCTTTCTTCACCAAAGAATACGCTAGAGGATGTAAAGAAACGTCTCCAGCTTTCTATTAACCGGTTGGAACGCAAGCGTATTTCGTTAGGGGAAGAGTACAACGACAAGCTAGAGGCAACGTTAAAAGATTATTATAAAGAGCTTGCCAAGCACACGCAAACTGAGGTAAAGATGGCTGAGGAGTTGCGTGACTCGGATAAGATTGACGTTGCTACCATTAACTATATTTTGAATAAACTATTTCAATGCGTTGGGCAGACAATTACCGAGGTGTCTCCCAGCAACAAAGAAATGTTTTTTAGGGTATTAAAAACCAACATAAACAAATCCAAAGTGGATGCACTTACAGATATTGTAAAGGAGTTATAAGGTGGGAATTTTAACAGTAGAAGCAGCAGCTAATGAACCAAAGCTAGAGGAAATGACACTAGACTGCGTGTTATTTGTGGAATCCGCTGACATTTTCGATGCCTTGAACACAGGACTTACAGAGGCGGCGAAAGATGCGACTGCGGCCGGATCCGTTACAGACGTAAAAGTAGATTCGAGAGAACGTGGTTTTGGTTTTACCCTCAACACCACCTTACCGGAATACTTAAACGCTCGGTCTGCTGAAAATGCTGTTATTACGTTCCTTAACTTTTTGGTGCATGAGCATATTAGCAAAACAGACTCTGAAACAGGTAAAGCACGGAAACGCATCCCCAACGTAAAGAACGATTTACAACAAACAAAGGATAACCACTACCGTATTAAGGTTAATGCTGAATATGTTATTTCTATTCCGTTAACGGCCGATTCTGATGACGATCCGTTTACTAAATCTAAAGACCAGCAACATTTTAGACAGGTCGTAACCAAACTAAATAAATCTGGTGATGACTCTATTACAATTTTGAATCCCAGCAATGCTGGTGACAATATCCTGGTGTCCGTTTCTGCTAATTCATCCAGCGATGCACTAAGTAAAGTAAAACAAACGATTTACAATGAAGTAGCCCATACCACTTGGGGCGATGTTCGTACCGATACGGCTGGAACACTCGATGATGACCGTAAGTATTTTTCTCAGAAAATGAATACCCGTACGATGAATGATCGTGTTGTAAATGAGAAAACATTGGCTACCGATATTCGGAAGATGGTTACGGACCACTATTCCTTTGTAAAGAGCTTGTCCTCTGTGTTTAATGCTGCCATGGCCCGTATGCAGGAATACATTGGTAAAATGGGACAAGGGCAGAGCGCTATGATTGAAGGAAAGCGCTATGGTGAAGAGCTGTTCCGTAAGTTTGGAAACGTGGCGTATGTAACCGCTAAAGCACAAAAGCACGACATGGCCCTGCAGCTTCAGATGATGAACTACATTCTTCGCTATGTAAATGAGAACAACAATACTTTTAACTTGCCTGTTGATAAAATCAACCAGGTTAAGGAAATGTATCAAAAGGCAGCGGAGAACTTGGCTGAAGCTAAACTAAATAAGTCCGAGCAAAGAGTAATCGAAGCTCGTGAGAAAGAGTTTGAGGCAGCCAAAGAAGAGGTACGGCTGTCCGTCTTTGATATGTTGCACGATATTTATCCAATTGAGGATACCGTTAATGGCATCCTGAGCCGGGTTGCTAATAAGAGCAATGACAATAAATTGGTAAAACAAAATCCTGAAGAGGCAGAGGCCTTTGAGACAAACGAGGAGTTTGAAGCTCGCAGAACCGCTGCCAGAAACATTAAAAACGAATTGGAAAAAGAGTATGGCAGGTTGCTTTCTGTAGGTCATGCTAACGGAGAATCGGACGAGGATATTGATAAACAGCCCTTCTCTTCCGAGCATAAAGAAGCGCTTTCTAAGTTGGTAGGGGATGTTTCTTCTAAAACTTGGGGAGACGTTATGCACACCATCCTTCCTAAACTCCGCGAGGATACAGAAGAAAAGAAACAGTTTGAAGAGCCTGCTGGACATGTGGAAGATAGAACCATTTCCACAGACCGCTATGATTTTACGTTTGACGTTCCGGATAATTCCGCTAAGCTGATGGAAGCGATCAAGAAGACACCCAGAGTAGACGAGACCGGCGGACGTGCTGGTATAGAGGGGTGGCAAGATACATTAAATTACGCGGAACTTGGTAAAGAAGAAAAAGAAGAAGTGACAGATGCGGAAGAGAAAAAGAAGCTCAGTCCGCTTTATCAAATTCTCATGGGTCATATTAAAAACCAAATTGAGGATGAAGCCGGAACCGACGCAGCTGAGTATGCAGTTTCCGAGCTTGATGACGCTGTTAAAACTTTGACCAAGCCGGTTGATCGCCATATTATTGAGCAAGTTAATAAAATTGAACGCTTGCCCGAAGCAGATCGTGCCATGGAAACCATGAAATCGGTAATGGATGAGGGGCAGGCCGCTTTAGAGGGACGAATCCCCGCTATGATAATGAAGATTTTCCATATGCCCGGTACAACACCTGAAGAAGCTATTAAAGCGAAGCAGGAAGTGCTGGATCAGTTAACGGAACATTATCAAGCCATAAAGGATAAGTATACTTCTCTGGATGACGATGGCAATAAAAAGACTAAAATTCCCCACAGCACTAAATCCGAATTTGGTGGTGAAATGGTAAATGATGCCTATTTCTATAAACACTATGGGGATTGGAAAGCTAACATCCAGAAAAGCATGGAAGAGGATGAAGCCAGAGCTCGTGGTGAGCAGGTAAAGACTCCAATTCTAAATGCTGATAATGAGCGGGACCAGGCAAAAAAGGAAGAAGATAGGGAGCATGTGCTTTCTATTTACCAGAACTTGCTAACGCCATTAGATGAATTCCTTGATAAGTATAAAGACGTTACAGAACTATCTGACGTTGCACGCGCTAACTATGAGATGGCCTACAATAAGTTTAAGGCTGCTTGTGTAGCCGCGTTTAAGACCAATTTCAATTCTGAGGCCGTGAAAAATATCATTTATGATGAAGTCCGAAAACGCTTAGTGGCCGCAGAGGAAATTAAAGACAGATTTGACAGTAAGACACCGGTGCAGGAATCGTCGCCTGTGAAGCCTATCGTAGATGAGCTTCCGGACGCATCCGATAAACCGGCAGATAACACGGATGTGTCGCGTGGGCAAGCCTACGAGGCAATTGATTCCACCAAAACAAAAGACCAAAATCAGGAGTAAAAAATGTTAGACGAACTCAACACAATTAAGTTTGAAAAGAACTTAGCAAAAGAGGCGGACTTAACGCCGGTGTACCAACTAACAAAGGTCGCCAACGATTCGTTCCATCTCTATTCTTTTGAAAACAGAAGTGGTGCTGCTTACAATACAAAAGGTGTATTGAAAGCGATTGCTTCTTTGCGTGGCGGATCCTATATGTCCGCTGACTTAACAAAGAAAATGGCGGCCTTAGATAACTATGGCTCTATTACAATCACAGCCGATGCCCTTTCTCTTAGCAAAAAAGCTGCTCTTTCTACAGATGAAGAGCCGTGGAAATTGGTAAGCGTAAACGGTGTAGAATACTTCGTAAAAGCCGAGGCTGATACTGAAGATAAAGAAGAAGTATCCAAAGAAGCTTCTTTGTCTGGACTTACTAAAACAGCCAGTGCTAAAACGCAAACCTATACAATCCGTATCAATGCGCACAACTTGTCCGAGATTGCCAAGATTGCCAATTCTGCTGAAGAAGCGATGGGTGCAAATCCTGGTTCCTTTGAGACAAATCCGGATACAAATGCAATCGTATTTACCGTAGATTCCGCTGAACCTGGATACAAAGTACAAGACGGGATTCACAAAGCGTTGGAACATGGCAAAATCTTCTTACCGCAAGACAATGTTGTAGTAGCAGATGAAGCCGGTTGCTTGTGCGGGCATAATCATGGTTGCCCTTGCTGTGGTGGAAATCCGCACCAAGAAGGCGAATATCATAGAGATCATACCGGTATGCACTCTGCCTGCTTGCCCGGTACGACCATTATGCTGTATGCGGACGATCCCAAAACCTTGAAAGAGTATGCTGATGCGCACGCTACAGATGTAACCGTTGCTGCTTCAGAACAAACCGGTGGGTATCCGATGGATGGGCAAGGTGATGCCAACACCGCGTTTGAGCATGATAATAAAGAAGGTTTGGCCAAAGATACATTTGCTTCCCTTTTGGATTCCTTCCTCCATACTTGTGCTTCGGATGGTTTTGATAAAGCCGCTTCCGATGCTGGCTTAGTTTATGAAAAGAATACTGGGGCCATTAAGAACCCTGAAGATCCGGCTGCTCAAGAAGAAATGAAGAGCAACCCGGATAATTACGAGGTAGTAAACAAACAAGCTGCCCCTGAAGTTCCGAATGCTCCGCAAGAGCCCGCTCCCTCTAATCCGGCTGATCAACCTGTAAAGATGGAAGAAAAACCGGCTGGGCAGGGTAATAGAGTTGTAGACCCCAATGAAAAGCCTATTGACGATACCAAGCAAACCGGTGATGATAGTGTAAAACGCTGGAAAGGTATGCGCGAAGATCCTAAAACGGGCAAATACGTTGTATATATTACAGAGAACGAGCAACACATTTACGATAATGTAAATGACGCTTTGAACTTCATGGTGCGCAAATAAGGAGGGTTCCTATGGAAGAACTCGAAACTACCGCAAGCTCCTCAGATAGACATCCTGCCGTTACAAAAGGGCAAGAGGACTTGGCCGGTGTAAAAAGCGTCCAAATTAAGCGTAACTTCAAAAAGAATTCTGATGATGAGTTTGTTGTTACTCAATCTACCCGCACAGAGATGATTTACGAATCAGCGGAGAAAGCCAGAGACGCCTACATCAATATTTATGACGCCAAAGACGAAGCTGAGTTTGAGGACAACGAAAAGAAAATGGATAAAATCGATCCTATGGAAGACGAGGAGACGAAACCTGAAATTGGTTCTATGACAGAGCAAGAAGAGAAATCCGCTTTGGATGCTCGTAAAAAAGCAGACACTGCTGCAAAGATTAGTAAGAAGGCTACTCCAGCATTAAGTGAGTTTATTTCTTCTTCTGTTGAGAAACTAGGTACGCTTGAGTCTTTTGTTTCTGGGCTAGACACTGTTATTGCGAATACTTTGTCCCATGTAAACGAAACGCAAGATACGGGCACTAAAAAGCAAAATCTTGCGTTGTTATCCAAGCATTTACAGGATTTATTAGCCTTTGCCTATACTATTTCTGAAACTGTTTCTATGAGTTATAGGATTTATGGCGGGCAAGTAAGCAAGGAAGACGGTGATACATTTACAGATATTTTGCAGCGCTGTAAGTTGGCAGCCGATACTATTAGAGAAAAATCGGAAGATGTTTTAAAGTCCATGGATACACTCATTGAGTCTGAAGATGCAGATCATGTAACTTCAGATTGGGACAATAATTTAATGGTACAAGCGTATGTGCCGGGAGCTACCGGTGTATCTGATGAAAAAAATCCCGGCCCTGTCTCATTTGGGTATCAAGCAAAGAACCAAAAGGGGCTGGAAAACTATACGAAATGGAATGGTAATACTATGCCTGAGCACCAATATCAAACCAATAAGCCGTTTGGATATGATCAAACGGAACAGCAGGTGGAAGCGTCCGCTGAAGCCCCCAATGCCTTGTTGCAGAAGGATTTTAAAGTGTCCCCTATGGAACATGAGCTAAAAATGGGTGTAAACCGCGAGCTTGAACATACAGATCAACCTGCGGCCGCTACCGAGATTGCGCTTGACCACCTTGCTGAGGATCCGGACTACTATACGAAACTTAATCAGGTTATGCCTGAGTCCGGGCCTGAGGAAAAGAAAGAGCGCGTGGTATATGTCAATCCTCATGACAAAGCAGTAGAGGATTTCGATTATGAAAAAGTAGGAAAGGAAACAATGTTTCCTGGGGTAAAATAACAATGTGTGAAGCAGAGTACAGAGTTCTTACGAGCTTTGGTGGCGGTTCTTGGTACGATTTGAACCACGCCATGCGCGTAGCCAAGCATTTCAAAAAGGACCTCACGAAAGAGGAATTTATCAAAATACTTAAAAAACATGTGGCTTACGGGTACATTAAAGCTCGTAAGCCAGGTGTATATCTCGTGTCTTACAAGAACGAGCTGGGTATTACGCACAAAGGTTCGGATGCCCTAGAATATTGGAAGCGGGTTCGTTACGAGCGCACAGCCAGAAAACGCTTGCTATCACGGGAGGGCCAGGCAGATATTTCCTGGCACAAATAATGGATTTATTCACAGCAGACGATTACAAGAAGTTGTTTAATAAAAAGCCCGCAAATAATGGTGATCTTGGCATAAAGGATGTCAAAGATGATGGCGGTGCTACTTCCGACCAGATTGGTCCGCTTAATGAGCGTGAGCCGGAGAATTACTATTTGGCCGAAGATACAGAGAAAAAGCAAGGACGTGGATCGGAAGGGCTTGTTTCAGATGTACCCGGTTCTACTTTTGGTCTAACTCCCAAGACCCCCCGCCCGGGTGTAAATGAGGAACAGCAAGAAAATTTCAACAAGCTGGACTTCCAAAAGCAAGATTTTGGTGATTCTGTACAGCAAATAAATGAAGACCATGATAACGCTGTATTTAACCAGCAGTCATTTACAGGTTTTGGTGAACCTGGTGCTGCTATGACAACGGATTTCCGGTCCGGCTTTGGTCAAACCAATTTAGAAGTTGCTCCTGATGGGAAAGATGTACCTCAATATGCGTCTAAACAAAATCCTGTTTGGGGTGATAATATAACAGACAGATACCATGGTAATGGGCATAAGAATGCCCCGGGTATTTCTGCCAATGACACAGACTTATTTGCCGGTGCCGAGCTTGAATCTGAGGCTAAGGCAAAACCAAATGGGGATGTGGTGATGAAGGATATTAACCCTAAGGTTACGCAACCGATCACATCCGGTTCTTTTGATGCTGCACGCGCTGCACGAGGCCCTACAGCCAGTCAGGAAGGGGCCTTTATGCGTTTTGCCGCTACAAAAGCGGATATTGCACCCACTCCTATTAAGGGCGAAAACACGGAACGAAATGGCCAGACAACTCCTGGAAATGGAAATGACAGACGTTGTCCGACCTCTTATTTTGAGTTTAATGGAAAACCTGCCAAGCCAGGAACGCCGCTTGCTGTAAAGGACGATATAGGCCAACATGAAAAAATGTTTACAACCCCTAGCACGAATCCGATCAGTCCGGCTACCGATATGATGGCCAATATGGGAAATATTGAATTTGGTGGGGATGAGGATAAGGATAGAACGCTTTAACAGGAGTTCTAATACCCAGTTTTATCTACAGGTGAGCTAAAGATTTATCAATCTTGGCTCTACCTAAAAAATAACCAAGCCTTACGGCTTGACGAGGAAGAGTCTGGTTCATAAGAGCTAATAGTACAGTTAAATTGCATACCCACCCCCATTTTAGGGGTGGGTATTTGTATTTTTGAACGGTTAGGTTGAAGTTGAGGGGCTATTTCCCCTTACGAAGTGTTTTAATGGAGATTAACTTAATGGATACTTTTAAAAGATCAGTCGTGAACGAGGACGCTTTGCGCCGTTTTCACGAGCAAACACGCTTGTCCGCTGCTAAAGACCGCGTTGTACACGCTGCCCTTAGCGAAGCTGCCAAACAAATTGTAGCCAGCTATGGCCCGAATATTTCACTCGACGCCTCTAAGGACTCACTTACCGAGATCCGCCAAGGCGTTTTTTCCGGTAAAGTAGAAGCTCAGCTTTCTGTAGATACCGCCCATGGTATTAAACGCATTGCCTATCCTATTGAGGTACGTGCTTCAAAGGCTATTTTAGGGGATAATTTGGCCGTTAAAGCCTATATTACCGAATCCCTTGGTAAAACCGCTTCTGCGGAAGACCAAAAAGCCGATGCGTATGACAAAGCAATTGATGAAAAAATCGCCGCTTTGCATGAATATGCAGATAACCAAGAGCAAATTAAAGCTTTGATGGAAGAAGGTATGACCCACGAGGCCGCCGCTTCCAAGGTATTTAACCTGACCGCCGCCCTCCATGCCGAGGCCGCTGACGTGTCTATGCCTGATTTAGGCAATGAATTTAACCAAGCCAATATCGGTATTAACGCAATGCCGCAGGCTTTTATCCAAGTGGAAGCACACCGCTTACCCAGCAGCTTCGCAGAGGGAGATATTCTCGATCTCGGCGGAATGCCCTATAAATGTATTGGTAAAGAGGGGTCGTTCCTTAAATTCCAATTGGTAATTGAATAAGGAGGCGCCCGATGAACATCTTGAAAAAAGCCGAAGGGATCGCTCAGCTGTTAAAGCAAGCGGCCGATATTGAAGTACTTGCCAAGAAGAAAAAAGAGGAAAAGGAAGATCCGATTGAAGATCTCGATTTGGACGCTATTCCCACTCCGGATTTAGAGGGTAAAGGGCTGGATGAGCTCAAAACGACAGATATGCCTGAAGTGAAAGAAGACTCTGCCTTTAACCAATTAAAATCTGCTCTTCTTGCTTCTACGACACCTACGGCAGCCGTTGCTCAGTGCAAAGATGCCATTTTAGGTGAAATTAACAACGATCCGGCTCTGTTCGACCAACAAGTAAAAGACCTTCTTATGCTCGTTGCCAAAGATCCTGAGCTGGAGAACACCGATTCCGCGTCTTTACAGGCTGCTTTGGAATCCATTAAACCGAAAAAATCTGAGGCTAAAGAAGAAGCCCCTGCAGAACCTGCCGCTGAAGTGAAAGACCCGCTCGCACCGGAAATTGCCGGAGACGAGGATTTGGCGAATGCGGCTACGGATCTTCCGGGAACGGATATTCCTACCGAAGAAGAAAATGCTGTAGATGAGCTTGCTTCTACGCCTACCGCTTCGTTATTTGACAGCTTAGCCAAAACAGCTGATGTAAACGATACAGCTGCCGGTGATCAACAAGCTCCCACACTCCAAGCGATTGGTTTGTCTGAGGACGAGAAAGCTGCCATCGACAATTATGCCCAATCCTACTACGGTATGGAAGCCGCTGACCCTGAGTCAATTGCGTCCAACTATATTAACGAAAACGGGTTAGAGAATACACCTGAAAAAGTAAAGGAAATTTCCGATTATTTAAGAGAAAAAATCGGTAATCCTACTCAAACTTTAATGGATAAGCAAGAAGCTCTTGACGCTATGTTGAAAGCCATTGCTGATTATAAAGAAGAGGCTTCCAAAGAGGATGCCGTTATTGAGTTAGGCAAAACCGCTGCTTCTGCAGAGGATTTCCTTTCCAAGGTTGCTACACAAGAATCCATCTTGAAAACCGCAAACGAGATTGACGAGAAGTCTTCCTCTCCGATGCACCCCGGTAAAAAACTGTTTAACGGGGATAAAGTGACCTATACTGACGGTAAACAACAATACTTCCCTGGTCAGAAAGTGTTCCAAGAGCGAGAAGGCGGGAATCCTGCCGTTGTGTCCGTGTTTAATTATAAGGGCAAACCGGATGTGGATGTATATACCAATAAACCTGCTCGCAAAAATGTATCATCCATTAACACCAAAGAAGGAGGCACAATCGCTTTCTTCCAACCGATGCACGAGGAACCCACTGATATTACCGTACCTACGGACTATACCGGTGTGGTAACTGGCGAAGTACAAAAGAAACCGGAAATAAAAGAACAATTGGCTGGAGCAGGGCATAAGGTAAATGACTTCTTAGATAAGAAGTTCGAACTTGCCGACAAGAAGAAAGTGGCAGGTGATTTACCGACTGCTAAGGCTGCGTTCCAATTTAACGGACTACAAAAAGAAGCTGATAGTAAAAAAAAAGTCTTAATTAACTTTAACGGGCTTTCCAAACAGGCCGGACCCAACGACATGTATGCGGAAAATAATACGCAAACAACCGGCACCACTACAATGGGTAATGATGCTAACGTAGGGCCCAGAGCAGATAATTGGAAAGAACGGGCTAAAACGCTTACTCCTGAGCAAGTAATGGAAGCTCAACAAGCGTTTAAAGATAAAGAAGGGCAATTACAAGCCTCAGCAGCCGGAGCCTCTGGAAAGGCGACTCCTTCTGTACCGGAAGAACCGGCCAAGGATCAATTAGCCGATCCGAACACAGTAGATGCCGGTGAGTTTGAAAAGGTGAAACAAGCCGTACAAGCTTTACCTGCCGATAAATTAGCGCAAGTAAAAGAAGTAGCAGATAAACCCACCCTTTTCAAGCAAAAACTGGAAGAGGTTATGGTAATGACAGCCCCCGGTGAGACACTTCCTACCCTCAATGATGAAGGGTACAAAAGATTAGCCAAAGAAGTGTTTCAAGTAGAGCCTACCACTAAGCAAGCTCCTGCCCCTGCTAAACCTAGCACGGACAGTAAGAAACCGGCAGAAACCAAGAAAGAACCTGGTGCCGAGGAAGGTAAGGGCAAAGAGTCCACCGACCTTGACGGTCTATTCAAAGACCTAGGGCTGTAAGATGAATTCAATGGAAGACCGGGACATTAGTGTTATTTTCACTAATGTTCCGGACACAGCAAAGCTTGTAAAGTTGTGCAGGGATCAAATGCCCTTCACTATCGTTAAGGTGCATGAACAACGCAATTTAGTTTGTATCGTTTTTTCTGGCTATACGAGTGACGATCCCGACGGCTATTTCTCAAGTTTTGTTGATTACTTCGGTTATCCCGACGTAATTACGAGAGTGGCTGACGGGAATATTTTTTCATGAAGAAGCCAGTTATTGAGTTACTATTTGAGAAAGCTGTTTACTACGCCGATATAAACAGTTCACTGGAAAAGTGGGCTACTTCCATGGGCGTACGGTTGTTCAGTAACCAGATAGAAATTATTGAAGCTATCTGCTCAGATAAAACTCGTAACATTAACATCTTGGCCGCCCGTTCTGCTGGTAAGACTTACTCGGTGGCTTTGGCAGCCGTTAAGATGTGCATAGAGAAGCCGTTTTACAATGTGCTTATCTTTGCTCCGAAACTCTCACTAAGTACCCGTGTACTTGACCAAATTGTACAGATTATGAACGCCTGTAAGGATACACTGTACAAAGAGGTGGATTGGAATAGCTGTAATAAGGCGTTCATGCAATTTTTAAATGGTAGTCGTATAACCTGTCTTGGTGCTATTGGGGAAGTCGAAGGATATCACAGTCAGATGTGTATTCTAGACGAAAGCCATCGTATTGAGGACTCCTTCTTCTTCCGTCGTATTTCACCAATGTTAAAGGCCGCAGACGCTCCGAAACTTATTAAAATCGGGGTACCTGTAGGCAAGAACCATTTTTATGAGTCGTCCCATAACCCGCAATGGACGACTTTAGTGTATGACTGGACAAAGTGTCCGTCTTTGCGGGCGGCCGGTGTTACAGTAGTAGATGGGGTTGAATACCCAACCACTATCATTAACGATATGCCGCTTAGCTATAAACAGGAGATGTTCCCGAACAATCCTGAACTTCATTTTCCTTCAGAAAACAACTTATCTGAGGAAGATTTTGATACGCAGTATGCAATGAAGTGGGTGGACTCCAGCCGTAAGTTTCTTACTGCTGCCGATATCGAGGCCATGATTGGGGAACACCATTTAGCTGAGCACGGTACCGATGGGGAAGAATACTATTTCGGGTTGGACTTGGCCGGTGGTCTTTTAATTAACCAAGGATTGGACCGTGACTATTCCTCGCTAACAATTATTAGCAAGGATAAGGACGGGATGAAAAAGGTGCAACGGGTCTGCGAATGGCAGGGTGACGTTGTTAACCAGATGGAAGAAATTGTTTCCTGGATTCATCCGGAAACGGGCCGGTTCAAATGCGTGTTTGGTACCGCAGACTACGGGTCTTTAGGTCCGGCCGTTGTAGATATGTTGATTCACACAGGGATACCGATAGCAGGTATCCGGTATAGATCTTCAGAACCTACAACAGGTATGCCGTATAAAACGGCTATATTTGACAATTTATTTACGGAATTACGCGCCGGGTATTTTAAGTATCCGTGCCATGACGATCTGGCGAAGAGCTACTTGTTAAAGAAACACATTGATGAGTGGGAAGCACTGGAGCGTAAAGTGAGTGTGAACGGTCTTGTGCAGATTGCTGCGCCTACGGCCGGAACCACACTCCATGACGACTGTTGTAACTCCTGCGCCCTTGCTGTTTGGGCGGCAGACAAGATGAAAGACGAGCTACGGCGCATTCAGCGGAAAGGAATGGCCTCTCGGATTTTATCACCGAATATTTCCGGTATGACGACAGCTTCCAGATTTAATCGCGGGGGCTTGAATATGCCGGCAGGACTTGGTAAGATGTTAGGTGGTGGAGGATGGCGCCGTGGATAACGAGATTTCTACTAATATAGATGCTATCATCCGAGCTGAGCTGCATGCCAGCCAGGAGATTACAGACAAGACCGAGGAAGCGACTCGGGCGCTGGAAGACCTTCACGCTGCTATTGAAGAACTTTACATTCTGCGTAAAGGCACACGGGAAGGGTTGAAATCGGTAGATGAGTTTATTATTGGGCTACGTACTAAGTTTGGTGCCGCTCCCATTGAAAACTTTGGTGCCCGCCAAGCAGAGATTGTTCAACTGCTCGATAACATATCCTGGTCTATCCGGTCCGTTTTAGACGCAATAAACAAATTTGATGAAGATGTAAAAAAAGGCTTTGACAAAAGCAATTAGATTTTTGTACTTTAAGAGTGGTGATACATGGAAACAAAAACTGGGAACACAAAGGGATTAAATAATCCGCATAAAGAGTTAAAAACTTTTGCACAGGCAGGGATGAAAGATCCGATGCCTGCACCCTTAGTTATTAGAGGGACTACCAATAATGCACCTATTACTAAAACGGCGGACATGATGCCGGGCGTAATGGGCAATTCCACACAGCAGCCTACTTTCTGGTATAGCCCGGAAATGGACTCGCTTAGCTGGTTACTGCCGAAATCTCGCATTGAAACCCTTCGTTTCTGTAAGATCTGGTACAACCTTAACCCGTATATCCACTCTATCTTAAACATGCACGCGCAATACGGCTTTTCCCGCTTTAAATTGCAGTGCAAAGACCCTAAATACACCAAATTATTTTCCACTCTATTATTCTGGAACCAAGAGTTTGACTGGTATCAGTTCACCTTGGATATGGCCCTTTCATACTATAAATACGGCGAAGCAGTATGTCTTGCTGGTGATACAGCTATACGGTTGCTTAATGGGGAAACAAAAACCATTAAGGAGTTGTATGAATCCCAGGCTAAAGATTTTTGGGTATATTCAATCGATAAAGACGGAAATGTTGTACCTGGTAAAGCCGATACCGTTATACTCACCAAGAAAAATGCCAAAGTATTGAAGGTAACATTGGATAACGGCAAGTCATTTAAGTGCACCCCAGAGCATAAATGCATGCTTCGTGATGGTTCTTATGTAGAAGCAAAGGAATTAAAAGCTGGGATGGCGTTGATGCCTTTTTATACTAAACAGAATAATGTTTATTATAAGGCTGATAAGAGCAAACAGACCTACGAGATGGTTTATAACCCGGGACTTGCTAAATCCGAAGTCGAGAAAACTGGCACTTGGAAATATACGCATCGGTTAGTTTCTGATTATACTAACGGAGTCCAGCGGAAAGGGATGGTGGTTCACCACAAAAATTTTAATAAAAATGACAATACACCCGAGAACCTTGCGTTGATGTCTTTATCTGAGCACCAGAAACTGCATACTCACAATTACACCCCGGAACAGATTGAGGTTTTTAGACAACGTACTAAGGAATTATATGAGCAGCCAGGATATGCTGAATGGATTGGCGGTCGTATAAAAGAGTCTATGACTCCTGAAGTACGTGAAAAAATTTCTGCAGCTAGCAAACGCGTGTGGGCAAATGAAGACTACCGCATTAGTCAATCAAAGCGTAGAAAGGGGTCTAAGCATTCAGCCGAAACTGTAGCTAAGCTTAAAGAGCGTGCTATGGAGCGTTATTTAAAGAATCCTGAAGATGTTATGAATCGGCTGAAAAAGGCAACGGAAGCAGCTGCTAAAGCAAATACCGGTAGAAAATACTCAGAGGAACGTAAGAAGCAAATATCTGAGCGTATGAAAGCAGCCTGGAAAGCCGGTGTGTACAAAAATCATAAGGTTGTTTCAGTTGAAGAGTGTGGTAGTGAGGACGTCTATGATATTCGGTCAGTAGACGGGTTTCACAACTTTGCACTGGATTGTGGAGTATTTGTCCATAACTGCTGGGGGTCTTGGAACTCGGCCCGCAGAACCTGGGACCGGTTTACTTTAATTGATCCGGCTCTTGTTGAGTATAAGGAAGATTTATTTACCGGCCATGCCACTATTGAGCTTATCCCTACGGTAGAAATGAAACAAACTGTAAAGGAAGCCATTATGCAGGGGCGCACAGACATTGACCCGATGCTGTTAGATGCGGTGCAGAACAATAAGAAACTACCGCTCGATACGGAAGGAACAGAGGAAAACGTATTTACAGGGCAAAAATACAGCCCGGCTAAGGTATTTGTGTTTTCCAGAAAGACTGATCCGTCTTCAACCCGTGGTACTTCTATCATTCAGAGTTTGTTCAAGGACCTTATTTATGCAGATATGCTCCGTATGTCTCAAGTGGCCGTAGCCCAAAAGACCCAACTCCCGATTGAGTTGTGGACCGTAGGTCACCTCGGCTCTGATGAGCAGTCCTCTATCCTGCCTGGACCTGAGATGTTGGAAGAAGTCCGCGCTATGATTACAAACGCTACTCAACAGCCGCCGTATTCGATTGTCTATGGTCCGTATTTGAAGTATGAGGCCCTTGGCGTCTCTGGGAAGTTGTTGGATATTTACAACGATTTAGGCTATGTTGAGAACCAGATCTTGGTAGGTTTAGGGGTAAATAAGGCCGTTGTGTTGGGTGAAGGCCCGAACGTACAGGGTAAGGCTATTTCATTGAACCGGTTAATCCGAGAATATGCTACTGTACGTGACTTATTTGCTAATTTTGTAAAACGGTACATTTTACTACCGATCGCCAAAGCAAACAATTTATTGGACGAAGATGGTCAGTATATTGTCCCTGATTTGGTATGGGAATTGTCATTACAGCCGGAACAGGACAAAGAAAAGTTCGATATGTGCTACAAAATGTGGAAAGACGGTCTAATCTCCACTATGTCGCTATTTGAGAAATGCCCTGAGAAATTTGATTATATCTTAGAAATGAAGCGCCTTGAGGAAGAAAAAGGGTCTTGCTTTGATAAAGGCGACCGCCGGTTAGGTGGAGGAGCTAAATCAGGCTCTACAGGAGGCACGCCAGTGGCCTCAGGAGCCTCTACAAGCGGTGGAAACGTCCGGGATGGTAAAGGTAATCCAGACCTACGAGATTTCGCGTTAGGGGGCAATAATGCCTCAGCAATTAACAGCGGATCCGACAATACAGATGTGGGCGATGGAGCGAATGCCCAGCAAGGAGCGTAATATGCTACATAAAAAAGGTGAAGTAACTCGGATTGATGTCGTTCGTGGTGAAGATACCGAAAAGGAAGACGACAAAAAAGAAGAGAATAAATAGGCATTTTTATAGCTATTTTATACTAAAGGTGACACACATTTTCGTGCGTCACCTTTTGCGGTTTCTTGGGGGTTACTGCTATTTTTACTTTGAACGTTTAGGTTGTTATTGAGGGCCTGTATCTTTCTTCTGTTTATGTTCTGGCCCAATAGGATAACAACCTTTTTTATTGCTGTCCCTAGGGGGGATGGCGTTGTGCGTGGTAAATAGCCACCTCAGAAGAACTTTAATAGGAGCCCCGAGAATGCCTGAAATTCAAAAAATACGTATTAACGATGCGAATAACACAGTAGTCCATCCAGAGACCTCTGCAGATATTGTTGTTCGCGGTAATTCCAATGTAGCTGCGGATCTTTCCGCGTTAGAAACGGCTGTAGAAAACATTGCTGTTTACTCTATGGTAAAAGACGCCGAGGCGGCGGAAGGATATGCTGCCACCTATCATTTGACCAAAGACGGCGTAAATGAAGGAGTTGCCATCAATATCCCCAAAGATTTCATGGTAAAAGACGTAGAGGTAAAAACCTGCGTTGAAGATGATAATCCGATTGCAGGGCTTAAAGTTGGGGATAAATACATTGATTTTACCATTAACGTTGAGCCGGAAGAGTCCGGAGCTTCCTCAGAAAAACACGTCTATTTAGCTGTTTCCGATATTTGTGACCAAACAATTAAATTAAAAGCAGGGGCCAACATTGAAATTACAGAAGAATCCGGAGAATCCGGTGAGATTGAAACCGTAATTTCTGCCCCTAATGCTTATACAAAATTAAACTTAGTAGCCGGTGTTAACACCTCTATCGAGCTGGTGCCTCAACCGGACATTGACGAGCATACGCTCGGTGTATTCCACTACGAAAATAACAACATCAACGACGTTACCGGAGAAATTGGCGACAGTTCTACCATCTTCCCTGATACGACTGGTTGTGAGTTCGTTTCTGGTCTTAGCAAGTTCGGCACTTACTGTCGTAAATTTACAGAGGACAACGTATGGTTTACTGGTAATGGTGAGAAATTGACCGCTCCTTATACCATTGATTGGTGGATGTATTTTGAGCCGGGGTCCGGTTATAATGGTAAAATTGAGGGCGGTGCTTACCCGAACACTTTTACAATAAAAGCCACAGAGTATCCTAGTAACGGCATCACCTTTACTATGGGGACTACACTTTATACTAACCCAATGCAATCCGGAACCTGGGCTCACATTGCGATTGAGGGAATTGGCAACATGCGCCATTTCTACTTCAATGGTAAATTGATTTGTACACAGGAGCACATCACCACAGGACTAACAGCCCATGCCTATACAGGATTGACGATTGATGAGCTAAGGTTTTCTAACATTGACCGGTATGTTGCGCAAGACTTTACACCGTTTAATGTAGCTTATTCACATGCTACACCGGAACCGATCTATCAAATTAACAACATGTTAGATGTTACTAATAAGATAGAAAATACGGCTACCGGAGATCACTCTATTACAATTAGCGGTACACCCAGTACAAGATCTTATACGTTAAACGTCGGGTCTAGTACTCGTGTTCTTGGAGATAGATCTGTAGCAATTGGTGACGCGGCAGATGTTTCTTCCTCAAATTCAACAGCGATTGGTTCTTTTGCTCATATCGGCTACCACAATAATAGTATTGCCTTAGGGTATAACGCCAGTGTTGATGGAAATTCACAGGGCGGGAATTATACCGGAAGTATAGCAATCGGTTCACTGGTAGATGCATCCGCAGCTAACGCTATTCAATTAGGTAACTTAGACCCGACTGTTAAAGTTTCTAATAAAACACCGAACACCTTCCAAGTATACAACTATCCGTTGCTTGATGGTAATACAGGTAAGATTTTCCCGGAACGGTTGCCTGGTACGGGGGCAGACCTGAATCTGGTAGCTGGTGACAACATCACCATTACCGAGGAATCTGGAGAATCAGGGGAAATTGAGACCGTAATCTCAGCTCCGAACGTGTATACCAGAACGAACCTGATTGCTGGGGACAGCATTAGTATTACACGGGTCCAACTACCCGAAATTGATGCCAATACGCTATGTGTTTACCATTTTGAAAATTCAAGAGCGAATGCAGTAACATCAGGTACGCCTTTAGGGAATGCTTTTGATTATGCTGGTGGATTTTCTTTTGTTTCTGGTGGTAAATTTGGTGAGTATGGTGTTCAACTTAATCAACCTAGTAATAGAGGGCCTTACTGTTTAGTAGGGAATAATACAGTATCTACTGGAGTTGGGATTGGCCCATATTCTTGGGATTGTTGGGCTAAACTACCGAATAATGCCTCTACATACAATCAATCATTAGGGTTGTGCTACAGTTATGGTGGACAAATGATGTCTTTTAATTTCACAAAGAATAGCACAACAAATAAAGCAAAAGTGACAGTTACAGACGGGTATGCTTCTTCTGTACTTTACACAGTAGAGTTCGCCCTTAATGATTGGCATCATTTCGCTTATGATAGAGGAAACGGAACCCACTACTTCTATATCGATGGTGAATTGGTAGCCACTAGCACAGCAGAGTTTAAAAATATTGATACAATTTACACGAAGAGTAATGGTAATTGGTATCAAAGAGGTCTTTCATATACTGGAGACAATAAACTTACAGTAGATGAGGTAAGATTCTCGAACATAGCTCGGTGGCAGGGTCAACGGTTTACTCCGTTTAATCGAGAATATGTTGCAGCAGGAGGAGATCCAATTTACCAGATCAACTCTACAATTACGTACGAGGTAGTTCAGTAAATTTAAGGGGGCTCTCCCAGAGCCCCCAGGTTAGTTTTTATAGAGGAAATATAAAATGGCAACTAAAATAAACAAAAATCAATTAGGTACAGGGGTTTATACATCAGATTCCTTAACTGCTGGAACAAATATCAGCATTACAAACGGCGTTGTTAGTTCCCCTAATTCAGTACAAAGCACAACCGTTACCACCATTGTAAAACTTACACAATCGGAGTACGACGCTCTAGTACAAGCCGGCACTGTAGATGCGAATACCTTTTACGCAATTTACACACCTGCGGCTTAATAGGAGTAACCATGGGACTAAAGATTGGCTCCTTAGAAGTTGAAAAACTGTATTTAGGTACCACCCCTATCACGGCTCTTTATCTGGGGACTCTCCCCGTTGAGTTTGGTGGGGAAGGTAACTTGGATGTTACCGGGTACGAGTACACTTTAGATAATGGTGTTGCGACGTTAACAAAATATGTTGGCGAAGCTGTAGATATTGTAGTCCCGAATATTGAAGAGTAGGGCGGATAGTTAGAGGGATTAAATGGCAAAAATAAATGCGAATAAAGTTTACATTACAGATGAAACTTTTTACCAAATAAATACCAACATAAATAGTGTTGACCTTAATAATGTACCTTTTGTTAACAATGGAGCTTACGGCGCTTTCTGGGGCTGTAATAGCGTAACTTCTGTTAAAAATCTTAATACCGAACTGGTTGATGGCCGGGCTATCTTTTATGGCTGTTCAAATTTAGTTGAAGCCCCCACTATCCCTGCCTCGGTAGAGTCGGTCGCTTTTATCAATAAAACCAAACCATACAATGCCTATCGGCTGTCTACCAACTTTACTTGTCCAAATGTTGGTTCCGTTAACGCTTTTTACTACACAGACAATTTAACCCCCTCTGAGACAAATGCTTTTTATGTCTATTACGGAAATGCTTTTTATTCAAATAGCCAATTACATATTTCGGTAAAACCGGCTTCAAACTGGACATCTTCCTCGTTTTATGTTTATAACTTATATAATGGCAAGGGTGTATCTCGTTCTTTAATGAGAAACACCTCCATGGATAAGGCCGGATCCGCTGAGCGTAGTAAATGGACAGGGTACGGAATTTTTTCCTACTGTGATAGTCTTGTAAATGTTCCAACCATTGAAAACGGCGTAACAAACATTGACTACATGTGCTCTCACTGTGAAAAAGTGACCAATTTCCATATTCCCCCGTCCGTTACCACCATGGAGTCTGCTTTTGACCACTGTAACAGCATTACCAGCGTAGATATGACGTTTTCTGCGGAGCACTGCTGCGGCGTGTTTGCCAACTGTGCTAACTTAAGAACTGTAAACGCGAACATTCCCAGCACTACCAACGTAATGTACGCATTTTGCGATTGTCCAAATTTAACAACAGTGCACATCACAGGTAATACAACCAATATGGCGCGTACGTTCTATAACTGTTTCTCGCTTACGAACGTTACAATGCCCGACACTGTTCAGGATCTTACCTTTGCGTTTTGCGACTGTACGAGCTTAACCGATTTTACTGTTCCCAGCAGCGTTTCTATTATGTTGGGTGCGTTTGAAGGTTGTGTTAACCTAAGAAACGTAACGTTCCCGAACACATTTACAAACGGTTATATGGCGTGTGAAGGAAGCGGCTTGCTAGAAGTACCCCAGCTTCCAAATTCTCTTGTAAATGCCGGGTCTATGTTTAGTAACTGCCCGAACTTGGTATCGTGTAATGTTAATATACCTTCTAGTGTAACTTCCTACGCGGCCTTGTTTGAGGGCAGCCAGAACTTTACCTACTTCAACGCTACTATTCCTAACACGGTAGTAAATGTAGGTATGATGTTTGCTACTACAAATTTTTCAGGAGACATTACGTTCCCGGATTCAGTGGAATCAGCTTATGCTGTGTTTTACCAATCAACCGGTAATATTGGCAATGTTTCCTTTGGTAATGGCGTTACAAACCTAGCGTTCGCCCTTGGGTATTTACCTGCTAAACCGAATGTAATTCCAAGCATTCCTGCTAATGTAACGAATGCCAGAACGTATTTGTACGGTATTCCTAACTTGCACGGAGAGGTAAATATTTACTCTGAAAAGATAGAGAATGTTGAGCGTTTTGTATATTATAATGCCGATAATCCAAATTATAGTGATGTAAACTTAGTTGTACGCCTTCCGTTTAACTACCAGAGCAACTCAGTGCCTACCACAACGTATAACTCGTTTATTAACGCTGGATATGCACCTAATGAGCTTGTAAACGGTGTGTTTATGAAGGACTTGTACGAGCCAGAACCGGCACCGGAAGAATCCGGTGAGTCTGGTGAGTCCGGTGAGTCCGGATATGTAGAACTCAACTCTAACGTGGTCATGTTAGCCCCGTTACATACAGACCTAAGCTACCAGCTTACTACTGATTATATTAGCAATGCTGAGATTTATGGAACAATCGACTCTAGCGATTATAAGTTTTCCGATGGTTGTTTGGGAGAGGATTATCCAAGATCTTCTATCGGTACTAAATATGCGGATGATTCTGCATATACAGAGAATCAAACTGCCCCTATCCAACCCGTATCTCTGTGTGAAATGTGGGTGAAGTTTACAGGCACTGCAGTTAACTATGAGGATCCAGAGCAAGACTGGTGGTACAATGACAACCAAAAGATTTTGGCAGCCAGAACTAGCGAGATTCCGGAAGATCAGTATTATATTTATTTTAACTACGGTGGCCCCGGAACGGATGCTTCAATCAAGATGAACGACGATTATGGTCGTTGCGAAGAAATTACCGTCTGCCAGAATGTTACGTTCAATCAGTGGTACCACTTAGGGCTTTTACAGGTTGGTGCGTCTGTATATGTGGCCTTTAATGGAACGCTTCAATTGTATGAAACGCATGCGGACGCAAATACGACACCGTTTGCCTACTATTTCGGGGATGAAGATGGTGCAGAGAGATTGGCTGCCAAGATATCCGACTTCCGCATCAGCTTAGCCAACAACCTGTGTAATTGCGACTTAACAAACTTAACATATACAGTACCTACACGCGAGTTTAGCAGTATTGTATCAGAATAAAGGAGACCATTGTGGAACATAACGACGAGTTTTTTACAAAGTTAGAGATGCCTTTAGCTGAGAAAGACGAAGCCCTTTTCAAGGAATGGGCTGTTTGGTGCGAGCACTCGAATTGTCGGTATTACATAGCCGGTAAGGTAGTAAATGACAAGGTTATTTACTATACAGCAGAGCACACAGATGAAGAGCAGGCTGACCTGCTAGCCGTTGAGCTAGGGTCCGGGCCCGGTATTAAGCTTGAAAAAGAGCCTATGCCGGAGGTTATTGAGGAAATTACGGAGAAAGTACCTGCAGTCTTAGAGGGGTTTAGAGCAAAATTTGAAGAGTCAGAAAGTTAATACAAGTAAAGGAGAAGTATATGTCAGAAAGCAAAGCCAGAGTAGATGTAATTATACCAGCCTATAAAGCACAAGATTCAATATTACGGACATTGTCCAGTATAGCCACCCAAACCAACGTAGCCGATTTGGATGTTACCATTGTAAACGACGCAGATGGTATTGGGTATAAGAAGTTTGTAGATATGTTCAGTCCGTTCTTTAGCATTCGGGAAATTGTAATGGAAAAGAACGGCGGGCCTGGGGATGCTAGGCAGTACGGTTTAGATAACACTACCAACCCCATCGTTACTTTTATTGACGCTGATGATACCTTTTCAGGTGCCTTTGCCTTAAAAACACTGTACGTGCACCTTTTAGCAGAACCACAGACCGCCTGCTGCTTTAGCAATTTTTTGGAAGAAGGCGAAGGAATATATACCCAACATCCCAACGACACGGTCTGGATGTTTGGGAAGGTGTACAAAAGAGCTTTTCTAAAGAAGTACGATATCCACTTTTTACCCGGTAGCCGGGCAAACGAGGACAATGGGTTTAACATGTTGTGTAAACTTTGCTCAAACAACATGGAACAAATTAAATTTATCCCGGATATTACGTACTATTGGCATTTCAAAGAAGACTCTATTACACGTAAAAATAATTGCGAGTATTCCTATGGTGGAAGTTTCCCCGGGTATACCGAAAACATGATCTACGCAATTAAAGAAGCAGAAAAACGGGTACCGTTTAACGGTAATATTATGCAGCAGAAGGTCTCTATTCTGTGCAACCTCTACGAGTATTACATTGAAACGGAAGAGCGAGATAAACGATTTATTGAGCAAAACTGGAACTCCTGCTTGAAGTACTACAAGGAGATCTATCGGGAAATCCGTAACAAGATAACCGACGCTATCTTCTCCCAAGTGTACAATGACGTTATGCGCAATTGTTATGCAGGGGATAAGTTACATGGCATTATCCCGCGAATCGGGATAAAAGAGTTCTTGGATAAGCTGGAAGAAGACGCATCTAAGGAATAATTTAACACTAGGAGTATAAAATGGCAGAAACAAAGATTTCTAAAACACAAACTGGAAGTGGTATTTGGACTTCTACGAACCTAACAGCAGGTACGAATATCAGCTTTTCTCAAGTACTGCAACCGATTATTGATGAGCATACTATAGGTTTATGGCACTTTGAAACCACCTCTGCTCAAGCACAAGAATCTGGTTATTATCCTAATGAAGTTGCAGATAGCCCATTAGTTTTTAATTATTATAATCAGGCTGTTTCTGGAAAAACTTCATATACAACAACAAGTTATGCAAAATTTGGTTCAATGTCTTGGAGTGGAGTTGAAACAAACTCATACGCTACTTTAGGTAAATTTTTATCAGGTTCATATTCTGTTGGACAAGGGGATTTCACAGTAGATTATTGGTTTAATCACGTAAATCAATATACAAGTAGTGATAAATATCCTTGGATAATTGGATTAAGATTATCAACTTCTTCTTCTGGTAATTTTACACTTCAACCAAATATAAATGAGGCTTATGTTGCATATCCTTCTAACACAACAAGTACATTAAGTAACTTAAAAACTCCTTTACAAACTTGGCATCACTTCGCGATTGAAAGATGGAATGGCGTTGCTTATATGTATTACGATGGAACTAAAATAGCGCAAACTGAGCTCACAACCTCGATAGACCTTAATAATGTTTTTAATTATTATGATGCTAAAAATCAGCGGTGGGTCATGTTTGATGAATTACGTATCTCTAATGTAGCCCGTTATCAAGGCCAAAACTTTACACCATTTGATAGACCTTATTCTTTTGGCGGAGACCCTATTTACCGCGTCAATAATACATTAGACATCAGCGGTAAACAAGATGCTCTGACAGGGGCAACTGGCTACGATGCTACCAAAAACCAAGTACTGAAAAATGCTACCGGTACACTAGAGTGGGGTGAGGGATCCGATGTAGCGGTAGACAATAAAACCATCATTCAAGATCCTGTGACCAAGGAAATTTCCACTTATGGTACGCTTGTAAATACAAGCGTTGACGAATCCGGTGAGTCCGGAGAATCAGGGGAATTTGGTGAACCGGTTGTTCGTTATAACTGGGAAGGTACTAAAGCGGAGTATGAAAAACTTAAGAAAAATAATTTGATTAACGACGACTGGTACTACCGCATTACGGATGATGTAGAACCGGCCAGCATTGTCACGCTGCTTCGTATTAACCTTGTGACGCAAGAAGAGTATGACAATTTAACAGAAGAGGAAAAACTCTCAGGTACCTACGGTATTATTGACGACGAAAGCTATGGCGGATAATCTATCCAATAAAATTAAGGGGCTCTACATAAATAGTACAAAGGTAAAAGATCTTGTACTAAACGGAGTCTCTATATTTAATGAGGAAGGGTTGCCTCCAGGTAAAGAGCTTGTAATTGACAGGCATACCGTAAATAAGTTGATGATCTGCGGATTAGAAGCTTATTCTGTGGCTTTCCGTCAAAAATGGATTGACGAGAATCCGGCTAATTCTCAAATTGGGAAAATTCCCAATGATAGTGTTGGAGCAGATTTTTCCTTTGCTACAGTATCTAGGGTAAAAACATTTTCGTATACAAGCAACAAGGAATCTCCTGATACTGTTGGAGCAGATATCGGTTTTGCGAACGCGACGCTTCAAACAACATTTGAGTTTACTCGCAGTGAGGCTGAGGAAGTTGGGGCGGATTTGGGGTTTGTAAACGCAACCGTTACTTCCGTAAATTTATAGAGGGAATATGATAACAAATAGTACTAAATTAGGTGGTAAGTTGGTTGGACTAGGTAAGGTCCGAAAAAACGGAGAAATGGAATTTAATTGGCTGGAAAAGCCCATTAAAAATAGAATTGTAAATTCCGGGTTAAATTATCTATTGTCTTACCCGGATAATAATAGTTGGTTTTCTAATCCAACCTCCACAGGCTCCTCTACTTTAGGTTGGCGTACCCAGCCATATAGTTCAATGAGCTATCTATGCGGCCCTCTTTGGAACTCCTCTATAGGAACGGATGCTACTCCAACCAGTTTTACTGATACGGCATTGAAGGCAGAGGTTGGGGGTAAGTCAATCTCCGTGTTACCGAAAGGCGGTTATACTGGCAGCCAGATGCTTGATTTTGGTGTGCTAAATATGAGAGTAACACATAACCATAACGCAGTATCCCAAACTACTAGTGTTAGAGAGATCGGATGGTTCGGTGGAACAGGTGGCGCTTACAATACAGCAAGTACCAATCCCGTAATGTTTTCTCGGGTAGTTCTTGATCAGCCGGTTGTACTTCAAGAAGGGGAACAATTAGTTGCTACTTACCAGCTAGACGAAACTTGGGCATATCGTGACGAGACCCCCATTACTTTTTTTGGGTTAACAGATGCGGAAGGTAACCCGTTGAAGGCTGTTTGTAGAATAAATAGAAATTTTACCACAAGAAGTGATTCCTCCGGGGCGCCCTCTTTTAATATAAGCGGTGCTAATTTTCCTTATATTGATTATAGTGGGTCGGGTAGTGACGGTAGCAGGGGGTATAATTGTTATTGGACGTATACAATGTTAACCAATAGTAATAGCAACACAGGCCCGTTGTTTTACTCTACTTCACCGGATAAAACTTTTCCAGCCAAATTTAGTGCGGATTCCGGGTTAACACGCATTGGTACAAGTGGTTTTTCCTTAACCTCCACATATACGCAGGCAGAGTCAACAAATAAATACCGCGATATTGTTTTTACGCTCGGTGAATACAGCCCGGATATGTCATCACAGCCTGAAGCATACAAAGATATTCACTATTTACACTGTCTTGGTACAGCCTACCGTTTTGGGTATTATGACGAAAATGAAACATGGGTACCCCAAGCGCTAAGAAAGTATGCTAATCAGGTACTTACATTAACTTTCAGAGAAAGATTTATTACTGATGATACTACGTTGTCCGACTAGGAGACTCTGGGTAGATGGCCGATAATTTATCTAATAAAATAAAGGGGCTTTACATTACAGGCACTAAAATAAAAGACTTGGTGCTAAATGGAGTTTCTCTGTTTAATAATGCTGGAACACCACCTACCGGCAGCCTTGTAATTGATGGTCACACCGTAACCAAGTTAATGGTTTTTGGGGTATGTGCGTATGATGGGTCTATTAGCCAAGGGTGGAGTGATGACGCCGTTCCCACAGTTACGGGATTAAAAAATCTCAGTAAAATCCCCTTAGATGCTCTTGCTACGGATGGTGGGTTTATTGCTGTTTCTCAACGAAGAGCCTTTTCCATTATCCACGCCAATGACTCTTTGCAATCTAACGGCGGTTTTATCGGAACTGCGTCAGTTACCCGTAAATTTGAATTTATTTCTGGTAGTGATTCCATCCAATCCAATGGTGGGTTTGTGGGGGCTACTTTAACTACAGTAGAATTATAGGAGACACGATGATAACTAATGAAAACTCAGTACACATGGGTGGATATATTACCGGCATAGGTAAAATAAAAACTACAGGTGAAATAGCATATAATAAACTTAGTAAGCCGATAAAAAATGTTATTACCAGCGCTGGTATTGACCATTTACTCTGTTTTAATAACCAACCGGACGCTTATATCACAAATGGTTGTGGTGCTTGTACAAATATATTATGTGGTAATAGATGCCAGGCTCGTAGCGGAGATACATCGAATTATTCTAACCATTATGGCGTACTAACCTATTGCGGAATTGGCGCTGGTGCGCAAGCTTCTTCTTACCAGGACACCCAATTAGTATCTCAAATAGGAGATTTGACAAGTACACGCCAAACTGATCCGACGGATGGTTCTTTTAATGGAACGTCAATTGACTCAACTATTTTTGGTAAATACACTGTAAAAGTTACCTATAAATTTGAGTCTATCTCTGGTAATCATACAGTTAAAGAAGTAGGTATTTTTGGTAGATATGGTGATACTGCCCCTTATACTTACCCATTGTTTGCTCGTGTAGATTTGTCCTCAAATCCAGTGGAAGTATTAGACGGGGAAGGTCTTTTAATTACATACGAGCTATCCTTTACTCTTGGAGGAAACACGCCGACTGTTATTAGTGATTTTTGTGGGTTAAAAGATTTATCCGGAAATACCCTGCACGCTAGTAAGAAATTGTTATTAACGAAAAATAATGGCTCAGGGTGGAAAGTTGGCCTTTCTGCTCCGTGGATTACTTATTCAGGTAGTTTGGATAATCAGTGTAATCCTTCATCCAGCAATTATGCTCAATATGTACATGCCCCTATTTATATGGCTATGCGTAAAAATAACGGTAGCAGTGAACTTGACGTACTTGAGCTAATTAGTACAGCATCGGGTGGTGTTCATACAGCTGATTGGAGCTGGCCTACCAAGCATACAAGTACGGTTGGCGGTACTTACACAGCTGGAGTTAATTCTTATAAATGTTCCGGTAAAACATCAAAATACCGAGACGCCTGGGCTACTTTAGGGGCTTATTTTCCCGACATGGAAGGAAATCCAACCGGGTACATTGACGTGTATCGTTTAGCCTGGCGTGGGTATGAATACATTTTTGGGTATGATAATAATGGAACCTGGGTTGACCAAGCTTTCCGTAAATACGCTAACCAAGAATTAACTTTGACGTACAGATTAAGGTATACGACCGATTGGACGACAAACGAAGTATTTGACAATGATCCGGCTGATCCGGCATAAATTTAAGGAGAAAATAAAACATGTCTATTTATAAAGGTACACAACTAATCGCTGGTGGTTCTAACGGAGGCAGTTCTACTGGTTCTGTGAATTTAGTCGCTGGCTCCAATATCACTATTGAGGAAGAGTCTGGTGAGTCCGGAGAGGTAGAGACGGTAATCTCTGCGCCTAACGCCTATACCAAGACGAATTTGGTAGCCGGTAGCAACGTTTCTATTACAGAGGTAGTGCAGCCTATCATTGATGCTAATACAGTTGGATTGTATCATTTTGATGAGAGCTATGTAGATGCAATAACAGGGACAAATCCTAATAATATAGAAAATGTAAGTACAATACAATATACAGAAGGCAAATTTGGTAAAGCACTCAGATTTACAGGCGGCTACGCTTATTTTGGTCCGCAAGAATACTCTCAAACAGCACAATCTTTTACGTACGATGTTTGGTTAAGGCCCGATACCACGTCTGTAAATTATTATACCTTTCCAATATGGACTCAGCAGTGGCAGAGATCTGGGATAGAAATAAATAATTCCAGACAAGTTTTGAAAATAGGAATTAGAGTATCTGGTAGAACTAGTGGAGGCGACCCAGAAGTTCCTTTGCCTACAATCGTGTGGGGGGATTGGGTACATCTTGCATATGTTAATGATGCTTCGAATAGAAAAGTTTATATATTTCTGAATGGTAAAAAGGCGTACGAAGAGACAGTAGCTACAAATTATAATACAAGAGTATGGGGGCCTGTTGATAATTATGTTTGTAATTGGGACGAGCTTCGGATTTCAAACGTAGCTCGTTGGACTTCAGACTTTACCCCCTTCTCGGTGCCATATTCTGAAGGTGGTGCACCTACTTACCAGATAAACTCATTGTCCGTAGCTCCTGTTACCAAGAGCTTCACACCATCCGCTGGTGACACCACCATTGCGACTGGGTTAACCTTGGCGGACTACGATACTATTTTTGTATTCAAGAACGGTATGCTCCTTAAGCAGGACGATGCCAATACACAAGACTACTCTATCTCTACGAATAGTATTGTGTTCCCTACGGCTCTTGATGCGTCCGATTCCATTACCCTAACCTGTCTGGGTAAAATATCCAGCGCATCTGCCACGGCAGCTAACAATGCCATGCCCAGCTCTGTTTACACAAATATCGCAAACGAGGGTAACACTTCTACCTTTTCAGGTACGCATGTGGCTCCTGCGGCCGGTTACTATGTACTCCGTGCTGTGGCCACTGCCTCTTACGGAAGTGTAAAGCTAGCGTATGATAGTATTGATGACGGTATTATCAGTGCAAGTGACCACGCTAATACGTCTCCCGAGCTTATTACAGCCACGTTACCTGTAAAAGCCGGACAGACGGTAGCTTGGAAGTGCTCTTACGCAGGTTTTACTCCCATGAGCCCGGTGCAAGCCACGAATTTAGGGCTTACATTCGTATATGCCGAGGGCACTAAACACTTAAAAGTATCCTAAGCTGTACTATTTTCTAGAACCCCCTCCCCATACAGAGGGGGTTTTTGAACGCTTAGGTTGACTATGAGGGGAAACCAAAGCCAAGATGACAAATTTCAACGATGAATATAACCTTAGTGCACTGATTAAAGTCGGCGTGCAGAAGCATATTATGGGTAATATCCTAGATATAGCCAAGTCCATGTTTCCCGACGATCAGAAGAAGCTAGCACAATTTATTAAACTGGTGAAGAAATCGTCTTATAATGGCATTTCCATTATGAACGATATGCTGAACACCTACGATTTGACAAAGATTACGAGGACACCTACTGATGAGCTCCTTCCAAGAGTGGTCGGAACAACTATCAAAAAAGGCTCCGATTCAGATACCGTTGCATAGAATTGCTGTAGCACCGGATAATTCCTACGGTAGACTTATGGAATTATTACAGCAGGGGTATGATAGAGTACGATGGGTCCTCGTTAATGAGGGCGGGAATATCCCTTGTCCTCTCTGCCAGCAAATAGCAAACGAGATAAACTCCCAAGGGGGAATCTCGCTGGCTGCATTTTTAGGCCTTCAGGAGAATATCCTGACTCGCCAAACGGAAGATGGCGGTACCGAACCGGTACCACCTGAAGAAGATAATAGATCTTTTTCAGATAGATATACACAAGTAGTGCCTATATACAAAGACGCCCCTATGTACAATATGGGCCATGTAGGCTGTAATTGTGCTGTCTTGGTTTTTCGGTCTTCCGGTGAAGGCGACCAAGTAATTGTAACCGCTGAGGGTTAACTTTGTAATGTTTTACATTAAAAGCAGTCAAAAACTCCCTATTTTAGCTACCTTTGCTCCTAATAGGGGAATTAAAATTAAGGCTTCGGCCATCAATCAAGATCTGGGGAACTCCTTCTCGAAGTTTATCGTCGAGCAGAAGGACCCTCGTTTTGTTTATGCCATTGCCCGTGCCGTGACTGCTGACGTACCCAATAAAAACTGGGACTATTTCCCCCTGGAAGAGATTAAAAAATCCTATCAAACCTTTATTGGGCGCAACATTTTCTTAGACCATAACACCTCTTCCGTCCGCAATGCCGTAGGTAAAATCATTGCGGCCGAGCTCCGTGAGGATGAAGAAGGGCACACATATGTGGCCTGTCTATTTAAAGTAGACCGCCAAATCCATCCGGACATTGCCATGAAGATTGAGAACGGTATTATCGACTCTGTTTCCATGGGTTCCAATGTACAGGAAGCTCGTTGTAGCGTGACCGGCTGTAACTGCCGTGCTCACCGGGAAGCGGAGTTCTGTGAACACCTTCGCAATCTTGGTCAATACATTGATCAATATACAGGAGATCGGAACTATTCTATTAACATAGGGCTTGATTTCACCGAGCTTTCCCTTGTATCTGTTCCGGCCGACCCGACTGCTAAGATGCACAAGGTGTTTAATGAGCACTCTAATTTAACAAAGACAGCGGAAGGTCCGGATACCGGTATTGCCGAATCCCCCAATACACCTACCCAAACTGCAAGTGAAGATATTAAGTTATCGGATGAAGAGGATTCGAAACGCTATATTGTAGACATCCCTGAGGTTATGAAGAACGGCCGTCCGGATGCTGATGTACCGAACCAGACCGCTACGGTTGTAGAACCCGTTAACAAAGAGACCGGTTTTTACCAGATTGACGCCGCTTCTACAGAAGCCGCTGATTTACTCTACAATATCATGGAAGCCCATACCAACAAAGGGGTAGAAGACATTGGGCTTACCGGCCGTACTATCAAGATTTTATTTGCACCGGAAGTGAAAGATCCGGCCCAATTCATTGCTGATGCCGTTGCCGTTTTCGGTATGGCTGTTGGCCATGGGGTTGTATTACCGGAGAACGTGACCGCTTCCTACAACACTTACATTACCAAGCAAGCGGCCCGGAAAACCAATGAGGCCAATAATCTAGTGCTTCGCCCTGAAAATGCTAATTTCACTTCCCCTTTATTGGGAGAAGTGTCCGTTAAGGTGCGCAAAGCTAAAGGTGACCTTAAGGTTACCATTAACTACGACAAAGAGTTAGCTAAGGAAGATAGGGATGCTATTTATAACTATTTGACGAGTGCATACCAAAAATCCGGTAAAATTCGGAACAGTTCTTCTAAGAAATTTGTTGTTACAACAAAATTTACCTACGATCCGGAAGAGGATAGAGCAGGTAACGCCGCTGCCAATAAGGTTGTAGAAGAAATAAAAGCGGATTTGTCCAAGGATTTGTCCGAGTTAAAAGGCCATGTGGCTGCCCGCAAAGAGTTTGAAGCAAAGATGCTTAGCGAGCAGGATAAAATAGATATCTTTTCTGCTTATCAAACCGGAAAAGGTAAGAACAAGGATTTATCCGAAATTTTAGATGAAATTTATAATACATACTCCAAAGAATCTCCTGAAAAAGGTCGTCGGGCTGTTGAATATCTAGCCTCGGACGAATACATTGCCTTACCCGAAGAGGAAAAGGATGCTGTGTATGAGTATAGCAGAAGTAAAGCGGAACAGGGTTCATCTGCACAGGAAGAAGAAAAGGCTCAAGTAGCCGATGAGGTGGTTGAAACAGTAGCCCCCGTTGTTGAGGAGATTCAGGAGAAATTGCCTGCTGAAGAGGCTAAAAAGGTAATTAAAGAAGTTAAAAAAGAGGTTGATGCGCCTGTTGCTGAAAAAGCGATGGACGAATTGGCCAAAGGTACTCCGAAAGTAACCGTCAAACAAGAAATTAAAGAGCTCATTGATGAAAAGGCCGATGCCGATTCCAATGAGATCATGCAGACCGTTTCGGAGTTAAATGCTACAGCAGAGCAAAAGTTGGCTGAAGCGGAAGCCAAAGCAGCAGAGGAGAAGGGCAAAGAGGGTACCTCTGCTACAGAAAAGGAAGAAAAACCGCAGGAAGAGGCCGAAACGGCCCAGGAACAGCAGGATAATAAGCCCAGTGATCCTGTTGCGGCCTTATTAAGAGATGAATTTTTACACAGTGATAGCCAACGGGCCTCTGACCCGAAACGGGCCATTACGAAAGATCCTCAAGTTGGTAAGTATTTGCTAACCCTAAAGGAACAGGGGATCGAGCCCGGTTCTGAGGAATTGGATAAAGAACTGGATGACCGGTTGAAAGAATTGCCTGAAGCCCAAAAAATCAAGATCAAATCTTGGGCTAAAACGGTCTATGCCAACCATTACAAGACCTTACAAGAGGATTTAGATAAATCCTTAGGTGAAAATTGGCAGGAAAAGGCCGAGCCGGCCGAACAGGCTGAAGAGGCTAAACAACCGGAAGAAACATCCAAACCGGAAGAAGCTACGGAAGCTCCTGCGGCTATGACTACGGTAGATGAACCGGCTAAGGAAGAACCTGCCAAGGAAGAAGAGGGTGAGGAAAACGCCCCGTTCTTTAAAGAGTTCTTTGACAATATTGAAAAATACAAAAAAGAAAACAAAGACCAATTACCGCCTGCTGAAACTACGGGGTCTTGGCTATTTGATTTTCTTAAAAATAAGGCGAACGTTGAAAATATTAACGCGGCCGATTCTATTATTTCCGAAAATGCAGAGCAATTAAAAGAAGCCTTTGCTGTTCCCGGCCAAGAAGCCAAGACAGCTGAATACTATGATCAAGTATTGAAGGGGCTTAAAGACGCTTTTGTAAAAGACGAAGCGAAAAAGCAAGATCTTAAATCGGATGAGCCGGAAAATAACACCGCTGAAGAAACATCTAATTCAGATGCTAAAGAAGAAAGTACAACAGATGGTGATTCTTCCCCCGCTTCCTTTGATGCGGCCGGTTGGCACTTTGATCTCGAGGGTGACGACTCAACGGAAATTGAACGGATTAAAGTACCTGTTCAACGTACTCGTCGTGTTAAAGGTAAAAATGGAGAACCGGACCGTGTTGAGACCTATACAACGGTTAAATACAAATACCATAGTGATGACTTGGTAAAGCTTCTTCGCATGTATGTAAATGCGTACAGACAAGGTGCTTTTTCTGAGAATGAACCGCCAGAGTCCGATATTTCCCTTAAGTATCACGCCACCACAGAAAATCCTGTGTATGGTGGTTCAAAAGAGAAACCGGCCGAATACACTATGTTGTTTACCAGAAAAGCCGGTAATACTCAATTTTTCTACGATGTGTCCGGTAAAGATTTGAAAGGGCTCACTGGTAGCGCTTCATCCATGGCCGGATGCTTGAAACAGATTTTTAAGGCGATTTATTATTCCGTTAACAAAGCTCAAGTTATTTCTAATAAATACAAAGGTGGTACAGCTACCATTCAGTTTATGTATGAGCCGATTGGTGTTGATGCTGCCATTCTTACAGATCCTAATAAACCGATGGATCCGATTCAAAGAAAGATTGAGCTTCAGGTAGGGGACAATAAAAAAGAAGTGGGTACTTATACTTTAACTAAAACCATGCCGAACGCTTCTTTTGCTAACGTAGACCAAGCCGAGCAACAAGAGGGAGTTCCTTATATTGATGCCTCTTCTAAGTCGGCTATTAACAAAAAGGCAGAAGCTGACGAAGAAGTAGAAGAAGCCGAAATTGTTGAACCGGCACCGGAAGCTGAAACTGCTCAACCGGAAGAACAACCTGCAGAAAAACAAGAGGGTGAGCAGGTAGAAAAGCAAGAACCGGCTGAAGAGAAAAATAAAACCCAAACCCCTGTATACAGATTTGAACTAAGGTCGTCTTATGCTCAACTTCCGTCCATTGCTCCTGTGGATATTCCGCAGAGTGAGATTATGACATTCCTAACATCTGAACTTAGAAACAAATTGTTAGATTGGGAAATGGCAGTACGGAAAGAAACAAATAAGTACCTTGAAGCGAAAAAGAAAAAAGAAGAGGAAGCGAAAAAGGAAACAGCTACTTCAGAAACAATGCCCAGCACAGATGAGGCGCCGGAAGCTCCGGCAGAAGCCAAACCTGCTGAGGAAGAAGTAGCGGGAATGCCTACATTGAATGCCGGCTTCCACTTTAGAGGGTTAACGAAATGAACACATTAGGTACTGCAGAAGATTTTTTGGAAATATTGGCCGATTTTACCGGTCAAGATTTAAGTAAGACCGCATCCCAAACGGAGAATGTAGCAGACAATGCTGAAGAGTTAGTACAAGGGATGACGGTTAAGGAGAAAACAATGGAAGAACTCGAAACGCAGAATGCAGCTACAGCTCCGATTGAAGAGACTGCTGAAGAGCAGACTCAAGCTTTAGAAGCTAATGCTGCGTCTGACAAAAAACCGGAAGGTGAGGAAGCTCCGAAAGCCGATGAGGCTCCGAAGGCTGACAAACCCGCCGAAGACAAAAAACCCGGTGAAGAAGGTAAAGGCCAAGACGATAAGAAAGAAGCTGCCAAAGAAGCTGTAGAAGCTATGAAAGCTTGTGGTGACCCCGCTTGCCAAGCTGCTGCCGCCAAATTGGAAGAAGTCTTCAAACTTAAAGATACCCCGGCTGCCCCCGTGGCTGATCCGTTGGGTGCTGCTCCGGCCCTTCCCGAAGCACCGTTGGGCGCTCCCGCTGCCGCTGATGCCGCTATTCCGGCTGAAGCTTGCGGAGATGCCTGCAAAGCGCCGTTTGCCAACTTGGTAGCGACCTTTGAAAAGAAAGCGAGCCTTGCCGATAGCGTATGGATGATTAAGAATGCTTCCGATAACACGGAATTTGCTTCTTTCAACGTCTGTGCCGCTTTTGGTAAAGATATCGACAACGACGAAGTACGCGCTAACTACGCACAAAGCGAAGAGTTCGGTAAAGCCGTTGTAGCGTCCCTCGTGGACAACAAAGTAGCTGATGCCCAAGCGTTCGAAAGAGCGGTATTGAGCGTAGCTGCTCACTACAATCCTGGCTACCCGAGCCAAGTAAAAAGCAACAAGCCGTCTTCTCATCCCAAAGCCTCTGGCACAGCGGAAAAAGAAGATGACAAAAAAGATATGCCGTATGTGACTGGTACAGGTAAAGAGGTCAAAGCTGCTGCCGAGACCAACATCTCAGTAAAAGCCGAAGCGGACGAAGAATGCAAAGAATGTGGTAAAGACAAAGATGACTGCAATTGCGCAGACAAAGATTGGAAAGAGGAGAAAAAAGCCTCTGCTGAAACCACGCTTAGCAAAGAAGCCGCTATGGGTGAAGGGAATGGTGTAGAAGCCAAACCCGGTGAAGATGGTAAAGTACCGTTTGATGGCAAAATCTTGCCTGGTGCTGACAAACGCACAATCGCTGAACACAGCGATATGGACGAATCCGGTCATCCGAAAAACTCTACGAAAGTAGAACATGCTACGGATGCCACTTTCAAAATGGCCGAAATGGAAGCCAAACTCGCCAAACAAGCCTCAGAAATTGAAGCTTTGAAAGCGAAAAACAATGAGCTTACCGTAGCGGCTGCCTTGAAAGACAAAACCGCGAAAGTCAAAGAATGCGTGGCCCTTATGTGCAACAAAGGGTTCATCAAAGCTGATGAATCTGTGCGCGTAGCCGCCTTGAAAGATGGTTTATCCATCGAAGCCTCGAATGGCAAAGCCATGGCAGCTGCCATCGAAAAACAAGCCAAGAGCTTGTATGCCATGAACACAACTCAACTGGATGCGTACATGGAGAGCTTGAAAGGTATTTCCGCTCCTGCGATTACCACGTCAGCCAGCGTTAATGCGCCCTTGACAATCAAAGCCTCTGCCCAAGCGACCACTGAAGAAGATCGTTTGGCCAAAATCCTCGGTTGGGACTAAAAAATAATAGGAGAAATTAACTAATGATCAATGCAGCGTTAGAATTAGGACGTACCGTAGGTTTGAAACCTGCGAAAGACGCCAATGGTGCCGTATTGCCGATCGTTTCCGGTCAATATGTGCGCTTTGATAGCACTTCAGAAGAAGCCGTAGCCGGCTTGTATCCTGAAGTGATCGTAGCCAAAGGTGACGAAACCATCGCCGAAGTAGGTGATGTGCTCGGTATCGCGGCTGATGACACCCAATACAAAGGGTTCAACGGTTTTTATGAGACCATCGATGGTTTCTATAAATACCACAAAGTGTCTGCCTTCTTGTTGGGCGGCAAATTCGAAATCTGGAACGACGGCCGTGGTGCTGTATATGCCGGCGATCCGGAATCAGGCGAATCCGGTGCTACAGAAGGTTCTGTAATCGGTGCTTTACCTGGTACTCCGTTGTACATCAATGCCGATGGCGTGTTGGGAACGGAAGCTGGTGCTGAAGGTACATTAGGTGGAGAAGCAGTAGGTATCGTATTGCGTGCTCCTGTGTCTGCGGATCAAAAAACTGCAGCCGCAACAGCCGGCGTGCAAGCCTTCGCCAGCGAAGTCTTAGCCTTCAAGGCGTTCAAATAAGTATAGGAGAGCATTAGAATTATGGAAAAAGATATGACCAATGTAGCGAACTATTTAGTTCGTGAAGCTGAATTGGCTAAAGTAGCCAAACAACCCGGTGGTATGCAAGTAATTGCTAACCTCATGATGAAACCGTTGGTTCGTGACTTGTTACACGAATCTCGTGTTCGCCAAGTATTCGCCACCTATCAATTGGGGCTCGGTGAAGAAGCTTATCTGGACGCTGACGTGTCCGTGAAAGCCTTCCAAATCGCTCAAAACGGTTTGCCGGAAGCCATCCAAATTCAAACAGATCGTGTACGTATCAACACGACACCGATCTCAGTGTTGACGAAAACTCGCTGGAACGAATCAAACTATCGCAAATACGATATCTTGACTCGCGCCCAAGAACGTGCAAAATCAGCCATCATGTCAGAAGAAGACGTCAAAGGTTTCAGCATGCTCGAAGCTGCTACGACCGATGACAGCGCCTTCTACAACACCGCTGATTACAATGCCGACTTGAAAGAAACGACTGGTTTGACCATTGAACAAGTGGCTGCCGGTATCGCCTTCATGTCAGAAGCTCGTATCAACCCGAACAAACTCGTGATTAACCCTCGCGTACAAAAAGACTTGTTGATGCTCCATAGCAATGACGCGGCCACCCCGTTGTTCATGGCTGAACAATCCAACGAGAACATGAAAAAAGGTATCGTTGGTAAAGTGTGGAACTTGACCGTCTTGAACGTACCGAACGGAGAATCCTTCTCATATCGCAATGAAGACGGTAAAGATGTAATCGAAGACATCCAAATCATCAACCCGAAAGGCGGATACATTGTATCTGACCCGGAGAAAGTTGGTGTGATGGCCATTCGTACCGATCTTACTGTGGAAACACAAAAGATGGTAGCCGACTTGGCTGACCTCTTCGTATGCTGGGAAGACCTCGGCTTCCTCGTGAAATACACGAAAGGTATGATGAAACTCCAATTCAAAGCGTAAGTTTTACGACGAGAATTAGAAAAATCCCCGCCCTTTTTAGAGAGCGGGGATTTCTTTTACCAATTCCAAAAGATGGTTGACTGTATAAAGCTTTTTTAGTAAGGTGTATATATGTCAATAGACCCAACCAAGTTAAGCCGGGATTATCATAAATTTCCTATTACCCGTAAGTGCGGCCCTACCAAAGAGGACATGGAATATGTATTTTATTCCGGACTAAAGGTAGAGGAGATGGTTTCTATCTTTAATACTACTATCTGGACATTCTATAAATGGTTAAACAAGTTTGGTATACAGCGTAAGCAGGGGTCAGCCACCGATGCCTTGTCCAGTAAAGTGGATTACACTAAACTGGCCAGAGACTATAGGGTCAGCCCCCTTAAGTACATGGAAGCACCACCAAGGGAAGATCTAGACTATCTATATAATACAGTGAAACTGACTAGGGAAGAAATAAGCCAGGTGTTCGGCCGGGGTAATACGGCCAGGTTTGCAGACCGATGGCTTAGCCGGCTTGGCGTAGTACGTAAGCGGGAAGAGAAACCTGTAGACCTGCGTGATTCTAACACAAAGAAGCAGGACACCAACCTAGTCAAGTTTGGTGTACCCTGGTATCAACAAAAGGACATTCCACCTAATGTACTTGCTATCTTAAGCAATAAGTCCGCTTTAGAAGAGCTATATAAGCGCCGGTCCATGATGGAAGTAGGTAAGATACTTGGGGTTTCCGATGTGACCGTTTGTCACTATATTCGAAAGCATGGTATTCCGGTACATAAGTACAAAGAGTCCTCACCAGAAAGGCAACTTAAGAAATGTCTGCCCGGTGTAACCTTAAAAACGGACCGGACCGTTTTAGCACCGCAAGAGATTGATCTATTCGCCCCTGAATTTAAGATAGGAATTGAATATAATGGAAATTATTGGCACTCCGAATTAAAGAAAGAAAGTACCTACCACCAGAAAAAGAGTCTACGGGCCGAGGCTAAAGGTATATTCCTATTCCATATTTTTGAGCATGAATGGGAAGACGAACGGACCCGCCTTGCTATCCTTGGCCGGCTGCATAACCTATTCCACCAAAGTATCGCAAAGATATTTGCCCGTAAATGTGAGATAAGGGAAGTACCACAGAAAGAGGCCAATGAGTTTCTGAATAAATACCATGTACAGGGGAAGGCCCGGGCCGAGGTCCGGTTTGGCCTTTATTACGATAATGAGCTGGTGTCTCTTATGGAGTTTACCAAAGTAACCTTAAATAAGAACTGCGATTGGGAGCTTATCCGTTTTTGTGGTAAGTGGGATACCAACGTGGTTGGGGCCGCTTCCAGACTTTTCAAACATTTCCTGCGCACCTATAATCCAAAGCAGGTGGTAAGTTATAGCGACTTTGCAAAAACTACCGGCGGTGTCTATAAGACCCTCGGATTTACGTATCAATACCTCACCCCACCCCAATATGTGTGGGTAAAGGACCATAACTACTTATCTAGGTACCAAACGCAACGAAAACGCCTGATAGCCGCTGGGCTAATGGAGAAAGGTGATACCCGGTCAGAGGCCGATGTTATGAAGGCTCTTGGCTATTATAAATTATACGACTGCGGTAAAAAGGTCTGGTACTATAAAAACAGTTAATAACTTCGTAGCTTTATAAACCCCCTCCCCTGGACAGGAGGGGGTTTTTGAACGTTTAGGTTGGTAATGAGGGGATATCTATGGGCTTCTTTTATCAAAATAACAATGGAAATAAGGTATTTGGATATAAGTTGACCATTAAGTTTGGTAAAGCATCCCCTAAAGAAGACCAAGTCGAAGCCTGGGCCAATAGACTTTTATCCTGCCTAGGGCAACTTGGAGTTGAGGTTAAAGGTCCGTTTGACGATGACCCCAACAAAGAAAAGCACCTATTCTAGGAGAAAAGCATGGCTAAGGAAGAACAAGAACTATTAGAAAGAATCGTAGAGGCTATAAAAGCCGGACGCGGCGTTGCTGAATCCGTAAAGGGTAAAAAAGCGACTGCCGTATTGAAAATCATTGCCGACGTCTTGCCGGATGTGATTGAGCAAGTAGAATTGATCGGTGACGGGCTTGCCTCGGCCGACAAGAAAGAATTGGCCATTGAAGCCTGTCTGACATATTTAAACATCAACGTATTGCCGGACGGCTTAGAGCGCAAAATGATTGGTATCTTAATTGACGCCAGCGTGAAAATGCTCAACAAATGGTTCGGTAAAGACTGGATTGACAAAATCAACAGAACAGCTTCCAAAGTATGGACTTGGATTAAAAAGTTGTTCGGTAAAGTGAATTAGTAGTTTTAAACAAGCAAAGCAGAGGGTAGTATATGATTAAAGGATTGTCAAGTGGATATGTCGGTCCCATCTATATTTATTATAGAGGGAAAATGCCAGTAGTACTGGCTGATGCTCACGGCGGATTTAATATGGGGAATGACCTGGCCGCCACGTCTATCCGGATTTATTTACGTCCGGGCGAATGGACGGAGACCGCTTTTGCGAATGTAGCTGCTGACTTTAACGAACATCGTGGTCAGCTGTACCATTTAGAGAAAGACGGGTTTGTGGACATCTATACGGATAAAGCTGAAGTGGATGCACTTAAGCATGGGAAAACGCCCGCAGATGCGCTTGTAGAAGTACAGGAGATAAAGAATACAAATCCTACTCCTCAAAAGAAGTACTTTAACATGCAGATGTTTACAGGCGAACCCAAAACTACTCCGGAAGTTACGACAGCCACACCGGCACCTGTACCCTCTGCTTCTACGGATTTAATGGAGTCCCTGAAAAAACAACAGGAACTCATGCAGAAGCAGATGGAAGCTATGACCCAAATGACACAGGCCATGGCTACTATGATGAATAAGTTCAGTGAGAAACTGGACAAGGAATAAAATTGAACGTACCGCAGCTTTTATTTAAGGCAAGAAATGGTGGTTTACCGGCCCGGTTTACTAAGGGGCTTTGCGATGATAAGCTTCTGACCTGGCTTCAGATGGGGCTGGATGATATTAACTATACCACACCCCAGACACACTATACCTTGAGCAACGCGCCCCAATTGTGGGAGACAGCGGTGCTCTTTTCTTGTTCTGCGGTGGCAGCAGTATTGGTTGCAGCGGATATGTCGTTTGATGACTTTTCGTACAACGATAACGGTCTTTCTATGACACTTGACCGTAACGGCAAGTTATTAGCCGTAAATGACAAGATTTTAGAGCGGTATAAAAATATGCGCTGGAATATCAAGAAATACTACGGTATGGGTATTGGCCCGGCCGGGCTTGGTTATCCTCGCTTTACTGCTCAGATGTCGTCCTTTATGAGAATTTTGTATGGAGCCGGATATAGCCGGTAGGAGCTAACATGACAGATTGGATAAACAAACTTGCTGCTGAAATGGTCCCGCAAGAGGACCCGACAATGTACGAGAAGAACTCGCAGGTAATTTTAACTCTAGCGGGAGAAAATCCGGATTTACCAAAGCTCTACAAGCTCCTGAGCTCAAATGGATTTCCCATCCTGGACATGAAAACAGAGTTAAAGGACCAGAACTTCCCTATTAACGAAGGGGATAAGGTGCAAGTACAACATGATGTTGTAGCCAGTACCAACATCACCATGAAGACGCCTGTTTCTCGCTATACCATTGCTGAGGCAGTTTTACCGGCCGGGTATATGGGTGAGGTTATCGCAACCACAAAAGATACGGCTACGGTCAATTTTGATGCAAATATTGAGGTTTCAGCAGTAGATCAGTCCGGCTACATTGAGAAAGTGGCCTACTATGTTGGAACTATTACGGTTAATAAGGCAATTTTGAAAAAAGTGTAAGCTGCACTTTTTAGATAAGGGGTATAAATGCTAAGTGCACCTGCGGTAAAAGTACAGAACCTGTTAAACCGGAATGATGGAGCATTACAGAACTTTAGAGTAGAGTTCACCTCTGTTACCGGCGCCGATGGGTATAATATTTACAGATCACAAATGCCCTATGGCCCCTTTGAAAAAGTAGCGAAGGTGGGGACCGGAACTACTGTATACATTGATGATACGGCTACTATTGAGTCAACAAATGACGCTGAGCCGTACGAAGTGTATGTAAACGAACAAACGATTTTACAGCGCCCTAATTTTTATTATAGAGTGGCTGCCTATGAAATAGATGAAAATGGGAACGAGGAAGAAGGTGAGTCCTCTTACCCGACTTCTGCAGAAGATGCGGTTATTTCGTGTGCTGCTGACAGAGACAGCATTTATACAATAGGTGATTACAGCATTTACTCTTGTGGTACAGGCGCTCCTATTCCGAGTGCTAACCAGCTACTTCCGTATTTATCGGAAATTCGTAGAAGAACGTTAGCCATGTTGAATATGGATGGGCAGTGGGTATGGTTCTTTAAAAGACGCCTTTACGGGGAACGCTGTCCGAATGTGGATTTTGACAATAACCAGTGTAAATACGGGGATAGATGCCCTACTTGTTTTGGTACAAATATGGCAAATCCGTTTTTACCACCGGTACTCATTAAGATCGTAATGATCTATGGGGACAAGAACGAAGCGTTTGAGGATTTAGGTATCCGCACAGTGCGTGAATCCAAATCCTGGACGATCTGGCAGCCGAAGATTGCTACCCGTGATATGTTCGTAGACCACAATGGTGAGCGCTATGAAATCACAGAAGTAACGAAATCATCCCCTATGTTAGGTGGGATGTATGCCAGACAAGACTTCAAGTATAGAGAGTTAGAGATGAACCACGCTCTATACCGTTTGAATGTGCCCGGTCCGGTACCGTTGGCATAGGAGGGCAGTATGAAAGAGTTAATTAGCTTAGCTGCTCAATCCCATTGCCAAAAAGAGCTGGTTTTATTTTTACGCGAGTACTTTTCCAAGCAGCCTGATGAGCTGTATAAATGGACAAAGAATCAGGCGAATACGAATATTAACATTACCACTTCGTATAACGATACTCAGCGTATGCAAATACCGACCATATTGGTTGGTGATGTTGTAGGAAACATATATAACCGTGTTATCGGGCAAGAAATGATTACCGAAATACGGGAGATGAAGAAGGTAGGTGAAATTGACCGGCTTGTAACAACGGGGTATAACCTACACGGGTGCTATACATTAACCTGCACCATTGATATTATCGATTATAATGTTTCCTCACGTCGTATGGTAACAGATTTGGTCGGGTCCGCATTTAGACATATCGGTACCCAGGCGCTTAAGAAAAGAAACATTGAAATAAGTAACGTACAAGTGCTGGCGCCACGTTACAAAAAGTTGGGTAACAAAATGCTCCAGACAGGGCAAATCCGATTGGATTTCCTCACAAACTGGAACATGAAGGTCACAGATCTCGACCATATTGAGAAGATTTTGATTCAAGAAATTACCGTTAAAGAAATTTAACGAGTTAGGAGAAACCGAATGGCTACAATAAAACTAGGAACTGTTCCGGGTGTGTATATCCAGGAAGAGCTCAATCCCGCGTTAGCTATTACTGAACAACGTCTGAAAACCGCTGGGCTCATCGGCCATGCTAAGCCCACGATTGATGTGTCAGACAGAGCAGTAGTCCGCGATTCGAGCTTAGCCTACGATATCATCAAAGGGTATACCAGCAACGTGACTGTACACAGCGTTTCTGATTACCTCAGCGCCAATGGGACAAATTTACCGAAGTATGTGGAAGATGTGGATTACACCGTTTCTACCACAGCGGATGGTATTAAAATTACATGGCTCGATACCGAAACTGAAAGCGGAGAAGAGCCGAATCAACCGGTGGCTGGTGGATCGTACTACGTATCGTTTACCGCTGACCGCGCGGAAGATTCTTATCAACCCCTTCTGTGGGATGATATTGACGCAATTGAAGCATACTATGGTCCGGCTTACTACAAAGACGACAATGATGAATTCGTAGTAAACGAAGTAACCACTGCTGCTCGCTTGATGTTCAGCAACGGTGCTCAAGTAGTAATGATCCGCGCTTTGAAAACGAATCAAGAAGCGGAAGTTGTTACTGCCTTGGGTGAATTGGCCAACCATGAGCTTCAAACGGTCATTTCAATCCCTCAGAGCAAGAATTTGCACAAAATTCTTATGCAGCAAGTTGTTACCGACTCTGCCACAGAGAATGGTAAAGAACGTGTCACATGGATCGCCGGTGCTTATGACGCTAATAACCAATTAAGTGACGACGTGACAGTGATTGCTGACTATGCGAAACAATTCAAAGAACAACGTGTAGTGTTAATCGCCCCGAATGAAGTAACCTTGTTAATGGAAGATGAGGATGGCGAATCCCATGAGGTAAACGTTAGTTCTATTTATGCTGCCGCTGCCTTAACCGGTATGACGGTAGATAACAACCGGACGGTTGCAGAACCGCTCACCCGCGAAAACCCTGTTGGTATTTACGGCTTAGCCGCTGCCACAGCCGCTGGGAATGCGATCTATAAACGGTCCGAAGTTGAAAAAATGTCTGCTGCCGGCGTAACCGTTCTGGTTATCCGCAATAACACTGTGTCTGTGAACCAAGCAGTAACCACAGATACCACTAGTCAAAACAACAGAGAACTGTCGGTCGTCTTGATTAAAGATGAGGTCATGAAGACCATCCGCTACAACTTGGACAGAGAGTATATCGGTCATTACTATGATCGCAACAAAACTCCGACCCAGATTAAGTCGTCTATCGTGCTTATGCTCGATGACATGACCGGGTATCTGGTCCAAGACTATGATGTTTCCAACATCGTGGTAACACCGGATTCCGCTGACTCTACCAGAGTGAATGTAAAAATGGCGTTCGCAGTCCTTAGACCGTTGAACTACATCTATATCTCATTCGTGGTGACCTTATAAGGAGAATAGAACATGCCGAATATTGACTTTACATTCGCTACTGACGTGTTAAACCCCGATGGAAAAGTTCGGGTAGTAACTTCGTTGGAATTATTCGCCCGCGTACCGGACCGCAATGGTAACTACTATCAAGTCCCCGTGGGTATGGCCCAAAGCATGGACGTTAACGAACGCCGGCATATTGATTACAACTTCGTAATCGGTAACAAAAATCCGTCTCGTGTCCGTGATTTGATCCCCGGCCCGGTGAACAACAGCACCATCCGTTTGGACATGGTATCCTTGTACCAAGTAAACGGTATCGGTCTGTTCACTACACCAAATCCGACGTCTATTGCGTTTGCGCCGGCACTTCCGTATAACGTCCGCCCGTTTGATATTGGCGAACGCTGGATTAACCCTTCTACTGGGCATACCTTGTATGAGTTAATCTACACGGGGTGCTACATTGAGAACGTAGATACACCGAAGAAAATGGACGGCAGTGTTATTAAAGTAATGGAAAATATGACCGTTCACTTTAAGGACATCACCTATGTACCCTCTTCCGACTTCGAAGCCGATGTCGCTGGTGGTACGTTAGGTAATCCCTTCCAATAAGATAAGTTTTACCGGACCGGGCTAGACCCGGTCCGGATTAAGCCAAGCAAAGGAGAAGTAAATGAACTCGTTAATTGAGATTTTTTCGGGGCAAACAACGTCCCGTACCTTCCGTGGTAAGAACTTTACGTTCAAACTTCGGACCCTCACTACCGACGAAATGGCGGAAGTGTTAAGACGGACCGATTTGATTGCTTTATCGGAAATTACAAAAGCAGTTATGGTTCGCAAGCTCACCTTAGCCTACGCGCTCGAGTCTGTCAATGATGTAGACGTAATGGCAATTCCAGAAATTCAAGACTTAAGAAAAAGTAAGAAAGACGAAAATATATCTAAAGTAGACCTGCTCATTGAAGTTTTAGGGCATTTTGATGACATGACCATTAGAACTCTCTACGGATGCTACGAACAGTTGCAGGCGGAGAATGAGAAGGAAACTTTAGAACTAAAAAAAGATTAGACGGCCCTATGGGGAGACAGCTTTGGTCAGTGTACAAAGCTTTAGGTCCCGAAGCCTTTAAAGAGGCACTTAGGTACCCTACCGCCATAAGTTGGGTCGGTCAACAGATTACAAAGGATAGGGAAGACCTCAGCGATCTTATTATCGGGGTGTTCGAAATGGCCCAACCCTGGTTAAACCACGAACTATATGTAGCCATTGAAAAGAAAAAGAAGGAACAGGAAAACAAGGTTGCCAGGATTGCAAGAACAGATGACCCGAACAAGGTAGAAGTCGTCAGTCTATTCGACTCAGTGATGAAGAACGCTGGAGTTGATATCTCAAAACTTAAGGAAAAATAATGGCAGAAGAGACCACTAATACTGATAAAATAGTTGAAGTTGTTCAAGAACTCAATAGATGGGCTGAACAGCTGTCTAATGATTTGCAAAATTTAGACGGAACTATTAGTAACGGTGGTCTCGGTGCCAACGCTCCTGACTTTGCCGGTGATGCATCGTCTGTTGCTTCTAAAATGGCCGGCACCCCTGAAAATTTACGAGCTGAATTAGCAAAGATTTATGATGCCATCCGTGGAAGAGAGCGCGGCAGTAATGCCCTTACTGGTAAACTGAACGAGTGGATGCGTATGAATTCGGATGCCAATAAGAATATCCGAAGTTTATTTCATGGGGATGGTTCCAAATTTTTAGATAGCGCTGGGAAAGATGTAAAGGCAGGCGCAGAAGAATTTTATGAAGCTGTAATGTACTTTAAAGACGCCGCTACGAAATTTACGACCGGTGGCGCCATTGGATCTTCCGTTAAAGGTCTGACTTCGTTATTTGGTTCTCTTATGAAGGGAAACGGGCAGGCTTGGGGTATGGTAGGAACTACCGCACTAAGCGCTGTCGGCGGTCTAGCTCTTGGCGGCGGAATGATGGCACTGAACGCTGTTTCTGGGTTCTTTAAAAAGGTATTTCAGGAAAACTGGGAAGCGGTATTTGGCGGAAACGCTTCTAATGCCCTAAGATTGTCTGGTAGAGCCGGATTCCTGTCCATGGATAATCCGTCCTTGTCTGGGGCCGATTATAGCCTTTACAGAACGTATATGCGTTACATGGGGGCACGCAGTGATGATGCAGTTGCTAAAGCTCCTGTCGATTTAATGAAAGGTGGTGTTATTGGGCGTGGTGGTAGATTAGAGGATGCTCTTATTGGTGCGCTCGGTATCCAAGCCGCCTCAAATCGTTTTAATTTTGACTTAAACCCCGGCCAGGCTGCTAATTTGTACCGTTTATCTGCCTCTAACCGGGCCGGTTTGATGTTTGATCAAAATGGGATGTTTAACCCCATGGGATTGATCAGAGCGTTGAACATGGCCAGTAATAACACAATTAACCCGTATACTGGCGCAACTACTTCTATGGAAGAGTTCAATTCCGCTTTAGAGGAAGCTACAAAGGGGTTACAGGGATCAAATAACAATTTAAGTGATTTAGTATCTAATATTGCGTCTTGGGGTATAGAGCTTAGAGATAACTGGATCAGCGCCTCAGATCTTGGTCAGATGTACTCTGCTTTTGGGCACATGAAGTTGGATAATCAAATGGCCCTGCTTGCCTTTGGCGGACAAGGTGGAGACTTAATGACTAAAGCCTGGAATATTATGGAACGGTCTGTTGATGCTACTGGTAAGATAACAAACGTCCAGGAAATGGCTCAAGGGTTACTCGGAATGTATAGAGCCATTGGCGGTAATGCTAATTCCGGCGAACAGCGCATGATTTTCCGCGAAATGTTGTCCGGATACTTACCTAACCTGGCTGATAACCCCAAAGCATTAGAGCTTTTACAGAAAGCAGCACGCGGTGATAGATCCGCTAAGGAAGCTATTGAAACTGCCTCTAAAACGGAAGTTCAAGCGTTAATGGAGCAAAGTGTTAAGCTGGACGCAATCCGTAATCCTATTGAGCATTTAGCCGATTATGTGTTCCGGTTGTTTGGTGACGATGTGCAGGGTATTTTTGAGGGTAGAGTAAACCGCATGAAATATGCGGAATACCTTAGCGATCCGGCTACTCTTGAGGAAAGACGGCAAGCTGTTGAGGCTGACACACCGTCCGGAGCAGCTTCTCAAACAACCTATTCTATTGTTACCGCTCTTGGTCAGAACACAGACCGGATGGTGAACGCAATTAAGTCTTCTTCACAAAATACGGTTGGTAATAGACGTAAATAACGGAGATATACATGGCACTTTATGACAGCACAACGGGTAGTGTAAATGCTTTTGATTCCTACCATAGACACCAGGTAATCATTGGGAATATTCGTATCCCCATATTCTTCCGTTTTACTCAAAACCCAAACGAGTTTACGTTCCGGCTTCAAAAAGAGTACAATGAGACCCGCACAATTGGTGGGTATGTATACGAAATGTGGGGCAAGAAACCTCAGATTTTGAAAGGTAGAGTTACCATTAAAAAGGATAATTCGTGGTCTCGTGTACTTGGTATTAACGACAAGATGACCAACTTTGACCTGGAAGACCACACCTACAACCCAGAGCTCATGATTTTCCAAACGCTGTTTAATATTGATCAGCGCCGGTTGCTAGGATTTGGGGAGAGTGTTTCTTCTACAGCCAAGACCGCTTATGAAAAAGCTAAAAAAGGTGTTACTCGTGTGGCTGATATAGTGTCTTCAGCATATACATCATTTAAGAACTGGGAGTATAATAAGTCCGGTGCAAGCCGGGTTTGTGAGGTACTTGCCCAACAAGAAGCTATATGCCCGTGTAATCCGGAACCTTCGACTGAACCTGTTATTAACCCGGAACCAGAACAGCCGGAACAAACGAAAAAGAACTATACAGTTCCTTCCCTGGACCAATATACCACCCCCGATCAAACGTCCGTTTCCGGATTTATAAACTCGTTTACAGATACGATTATTTACTATAAGGGGAACATCTATACTGGGTTCTTTACAAAGATGGACTACAAAGAAGATGGTAAATCTCCATTTGTAAACGTCGTAAACTTCGAATTTTTAGTAACGGGAACTTTCCTTGACTGGATTGATACCCAGCTTACACAGACTGCCTTAGGCAGAACTATTGCCGGTATCGCCGGTATTGGTAATACCGTGTTCACTGGTGGATCGCTTGTATCTTCCCTTGTGAATAACCTATCCTCTGCTTTACCGGGAGATCTTGGTAAAGTTACAAAGAAAACTACTAATAATATCGTAAAAGCCTCGTCCTTTGGCCTGCTAGGTTAATTATGTCCGACTTGTATAGCGAAGAAAATGAATTTAAGGAGTTACACAACTCCTACTTGAAACGTCCTGCAGCGGTTACTATTACGAAACCGCTTTTGTCTAACAACGAAATGGAGGACGTGCTCACCCGTTTACTCCGCAACTATGTACCCCCGTCTTACATAGACTCCTATTATGTACCGCCGAATTCAGGTGGGTTATCTGCGCGTGCCATTTTATTGTGTTACCGGACAAAGAAAGGACAGGTGGGCACAAATGAAGCTTGGGCAGAAGAGGGGCATCATTCTGCCAAAGGTGGAGACTTAGTTGCTCATTCTGCTCCAACCAATAACTTCATAGTAACAACACAAACAAATTACACTGTTGAGCGAGAGGCCACCCCATTTGATATTCGTCTTGTTAGTTGGGACGAGACCCTTTTATTTTCTAGTGAGTTGCTACGTGAGTATAGCGATTTCGTATCTAGAGGTAAAAATTCGTCTAAAACTAAAACAAAAAATAAAAAGGATGGAACGTCATACACCGTAGAAGACCCATTAAAAGCACAAATAATTGAGGAAGAAGTTACCTTCGACAATGATTTTGCCGGCTTACTTACGTCGGAAAATAAAAAAGCAGAAAAATGCGTTAATTTTGACGACATCAATTCTCCTTACGGTATTCACTGTGTACTCTATTTATTTAGTAAGACGGACCACGATTACTTTTTAGCAGGTAAAGATGGTTACTCACAAAACGCCGTTTTTAAGATGCATGACCATCTTTTCAAAAATAGCCGCATGCCTCAATATCTTGGGCAGAAAATTTTGTATTATCCTGATGTAAATAAACAAGGAGATGACCCAAACGTCACAAAAGCACATATACGTAAATCCTTTGGCAGTCTCCCCTTTAACGAAATTTCTGCTTATTGTTGGCATTTTGTTTTGGAAAACAGAAATAAGTACGCACCTGAAGTGGATGAGGCTCTTGTAGAGCAGTTACCTGTTGAACAAATACATAAATCGCATTTAACAATGCTTGAAGTTACCGAGAAGGAAACAAAGGAGCTTATTGAAGGTGCAAATGATGTGTTAGCTCTGCCTGCTTTTTATAATAAACTAGAGCATTTGTCCAGGCTCATGTATGCAAATAAAGCCTACTGGCTGCCTGATAGATTGTTAGCCAAAGGGGAAGAGCAGCCTGTGGTTAGTATCTATAATCTTATTCATGGGGCGTTAAGTGAAGCGGTTCGCGAGGTACAATTCTATAAATACCAAAAAGAAGGCTATACTGGGTATGATAAATACAGTAGCCAATCAGGGTCCGCTGTTTATAAAAATTCTCAAATATCTGACCCTGCTCGCAGTAATCCTGGTCGTCTTAGCGTTGGTGGTGATATTCTTGGTAATATCTCTAAATTATTGTACAGCCTATTAAACCGAAAAAAAGTTCAAGTGATGAAATCCAGAGAAACCTATGTTGGCTATGCAGCGGCTGGAAGGGAGGGTGCTCTAGATGATAGTACTGATTTTCTTTTTATAACTGATTCTAAGAAATTAGCAGGAAGTAGACCCTATAGAGCTGCTCTTCAAAATTGGAACTCTTCTGACCCAACTACTGTACAGAATATTTATGAGAGTTCCATGTCTCCGAATGATTTACCGATGTTAAAATCGGAGTGGTCAGCTTCTATGATGTCCAGGATATTTACTGACCTCGGTAAATTATCTGAGCGCATGAACCCTATTTCAAATATACCAGGCATGAAAACTGTAAATTCTTGGGTTGACGGTGCCGTAAGTAGAGTTACCGGGGATAATGTTAGTCAGTATGATACGCCAGCCGGTACAGCGACAACCGCAAAATCCAAAGCACTAGGGCTTGGTAAGGACGATGAATCTGTCGACATAAAAAACCTTTTAACAAAAAATAGAGCCAGCGCTTTGGACGTAAAATCACAGGCATACAATTTAGCTGTTTCTTCTATGGAGAACAATAGCCCACAAAAAGATTCTGACGGGTTTATTGTTCCGCAGTATATTACGGCAATGTTGGATACCATCGAGTCCCTGCATTTAACAATGTCGGGAGATATTGGTAACAGTGAGTACTTTTTGAAGAAAAGCTACACAAGTTTTTGTCCCTTATTACCTATTGATTCAAAAACCACAACTAGGTTAGCTGAGGAACGCAAATCCGTACAGCATGCAAAGAGGGAAGTAGGATACGTTACGTCCACTAACCCTGTGCAAATGACACTTTTAGACTTTAAAGTCCGCTACTACAGCGTGCTGATTGAGCTGCTTAGAAAGAAAGTAGATAAGTACAAGGAATTTTTAGATGACGGTATTATACATTTCCCGCTATATGATAACTACCGAACCTGCTATAACATGCTACATGATAAAACTGCTGTTACTGTAGCTGCCAAGACCAATACATTTTCTGAAGTTAAACAAATCACCTTACCTGATGCCCAGAAGGTAGAATACTGTAAGTTGGCAGAGGAGCTATTTTTCAGTATTAAGTCGGGGATGTTTATTACGTCTAACACAAAAACAAAAGGGTCCGTGACGGCTCCTTTGTGGAACGCTATGCCCTCCAAGGCTACCTTTGCCGAGTATGAAGACTACGCTCTAAAACAACTTGGTAACTTTGATGTAAGCAACGCAAGTATCAATAAAGTAATTCACGGTAGTAGTTCGGCTAGCCTTACCCTAAAGAACGACAAGGATAAATACAGCTTTGACCGGGCAAATGTACTTAACCGGACCGAGGTTTGTATTGAGCCGATGGATTCTGTGGTTATCTATTTGCCTACTTTGAACGACAACATAAAACCTGTATTTACCGGACTTGTAACAACGGTAACTGCTAATAATGACGCCGGCTACCATTCTATCGATCTAGAACTGGAATGTAACTTAAAGAACTTACGCATTACCCGTACCAACATGAAGCCGTCCGTTAACCGAGAAGAGGCAGGTAATAATCCGGTTACACCTTTCTCAGCCCCAATAAGCATGTACGCTTCTGTTGAGAAGTGGATGCCTGTTATTCTAACGCAGGGCCTTACCTATTTCCATTGTATGCCCGCCCAGACGGATGCAAATGACGCGAAGAAACAACTTTGGAAGTTTGCCCCCATCAAAGAGACACAAACTGTAAAAGTAAATAAGTATGACAGTAGTAATACTGATTTATTGCGTGTAGCAGCTGAAGCCACTCCTACCGATGTAAAGACGACTTACAGTAGAGTAGTAAGTGGTGGTATTGTTACTTACCAGAAACAGGATGTTGACGAATACTACGTTCAGTACACGGATGTAAAAGTATCTGAGGGGCGTACAACCTTAAATCTTGGTACCTATAACCAGGTTCAATTTTCTGATCCGCTCTTTAACTACTTGTGGTATAAGTCTTGTAGCAAATTCCCGCCCATAGAAAAAAGTTTTGTGGAGAAAGAAGAGCTACAGTTGTACCGGGAGTATGTCAAAACAAGCGTTGTCTATCCGAATGGCTATCAAGAGGAAAAGTCCGGTATTGAGCCTTTACATGACCAACTAAAACAAGGTAATCGATGCTCTTACTTAATTTACAAGCAACGCTATGAGGGTTCCCTCAGATCGAAAACAAATAAAATAAAAGATAAAGTGCTTGTCGCTTCCCTTATCGGAACCGGACAGCCCACGTTCTACCTAAACAACCAGAAAACAACATATCAGCAGAGTAACTGGAAAACCAACTTGTCCATTATTGAAGAAACAGCAGATAAAATGAACTTCTGTTTCTACTGCGACAACGCTGGTATTATCCGGTTTACTCCCTATAACTTTGACCTAACACTGTTAAATAACCGCTTATTCTACGGAGACTTAGATCCGGACGGCATTGACTCCTACTGCATGCTGCACACACGGAATGCTAAGTCACTGGAAAATGATGAGAACAACGTACTCATTCTTAAAAAGAAGTACCTTTCCTCGTATGATAAGTCCTGTTCTGATGGTAACATCGTAAACTGGCTTAGATTAACAGGTGATTTTATTGTGGCCAAGTCCGCTTTAATTCAAGCGCAAGTGCAAGACCCCGTTCTTATTAAGCAATACGGTATTCACCCCGGGTCTCCGCGCAATGTAACCGGAATTTCATCTGAAGAAACCCTACAGCTGTACGGTATGGCATGGATGGACCGGCAGAATAAGAAAATGCGCTCGGCCCGTATTTCCGGCTTGTACGACGCCCGCATGGACGTTAATATGCCCTACTACGTACCGCACGATGAAGTTATCTATCTGTGCGAAAGCTTGAGCATTGATTATACGGCCGGTACTTCTTGTACCTACACTATGGGGGCCACATACGGTAAAAAGCCGTTGTTTAAGATAAGTGAAGATTGGGTGTTTTCCAAGAATAATCACTATTACCTATCTTCCAGTTCCAGATCCAGCATCCAAGCTATACTGGAGAACTTATTTACGGTTGAGAACAAAATAAAACCGACCGTATTTGCTCAATACAAATACATCTTCGGTGCGTATAACTATGACAACGTAGGCTCTGCCTTTGATACAAATGTTTTAACTAAATCTATAAATGATTCGATTGACAAGGCTATAGATAAGGCCCTTGGTAAGATTACAGATACTGTTACAGATAAAATTACCTCTACCGCTAACTTGCTTACTAATAAGTTAAACCTACCGGATAGCTTGAATCTTAATCAATTTATTGATCCAAAATTGACTACTCCTAAAGCGGAGACCTACAACAACCAGATCATGACCTGCGCTTACAATGGGTATGTCTGGGATAACGTAGCCTGTATCAGCTTTGATGAGCTTATTTACAATTATGGTTGGTTATTCCAAGGTAAGGGTATAAGCGGGTTTAAGACCACGTTAGCCATGGTCCCGGCCGCTATTGTAGAAGGTGAGGAAGAGGACAAGACCGGTTTATTAAAAACTTTGTCCGATTATGTAAAACCCTCCAATTACATGGGTGTGAACTTTACAGAAGAAGCACGTGCAGCCATGAAGGCCTATACTGTGGATATGATCGCCATTGAGACTAACGAAGGTATTCCTTCTATTTGGAAGCCGGCCTCTATTACCTTTGGAGACCTAGCTCAAAGCCCCGTTGTAACTGCAAATTCTCCTCAAACAACAATCTCAAAATCTACGGGAATAGTCGCTAGACGATAGAACGTTTAGGTTGATTTTAGAGAGGTGCGACCTGATGATGACCCCGGAGATGGTAGTTGATGTTGACAGGGATGAAACCGGACAAACCGACTTCACAAAGTATATACGGTTCGCCAAGGTCATAAAGGTATACGACTCAGATACGTTTGCTGAGGGAGATGCCTACGGATGCGTTGACCTTGTTTGGTTAGACACCTTGGACCAGATCAATGGCCATATTTCCTTTATAAAACCAGGATATTCAGCCATTTATGGCTCTGGTATTATAGTTATGCCGAATGTGAATGATATTGCGGCATGCTACGTAGTACAGGATTCGGCCCCCATTATTTTAGGGTTCTTCTCTAAAGACCAGTTTATGGCCGCCACAAACGAGGATCTTAAAGAAGGATACGGAGAAATCGGGTATATCCGCCCGTTAAAGTCGGGGGAAATACTCATAAAGGGCCGTTCACAATCAGAGATTTACTTAAAAAGGGATGGTTCCATCCGGTTGACAGTACAGGATGGGACATCAACAAAAGCAGCGGCAACAAACCAAGTAACATTAAATAACGAGCCGTTGGTTGAAAGACCTTCCAGCTCGGCATTTAATACGCAAGTAGAGGTGTTACTGGGTGCGGATTCTACAAAGTCCGGACCAGGAACAGGGTACGGAACCACCGTATTCTCTATTGATGCCTCTAAACGGTTTAAATCTAGTGTTATTCTAGATGCTGCTAAGGGAGTATTATCATACTCCATTCCTGTTGATACCTCCAGCGAGATAGTGGAGATTGAGAAAGTAGTTATATGTACGATAAGCGAAGGGACAGTTGTCGTTAAGAAAGAGGTTACCAACGGCATTAAACTGGATACCCAGTACACATACTTTCCTCAGGAGGTGGGCGCGAATGGAGCAACGAAAGATCCCTGTACCCTGGATATTAACCATTCTTTTGCTTTTATTACGCTTCCTAGGTTGGTTGCTGGGGACGTGGTAAGCGGGGTGAAGCTTATTGTCCATTACATTGCCAAGAAGAAGACCCTTTCTTTGGCTGGAAATAAGCTAGGGGACCTTTTTATTGATGCTCGCAACATTGTTATGCGGGCAGCCGATAGCAATTCGTATTTAGGGCTGTTTGGGAACGGCAATGTCCGTTTGGGCGGTTCCAGTATTGAAATAGGGGATCGCTTACGCGGGCACATTCTTGTAGATAAAGCAGGTGTAGTTAGCTCTCCTGGCATTAGTCCATTTGGGGCTGTAGTAGCCGGAGATAAAGAAACCAGCGTTAGTACAGTAGGGTTTTCACAGGTATTCTACATTACAGATGATTGGCCGCTATTTAGTTATGATAGCGTAACCAAAAAATACGAAGTCTGTGACTATGAATCCTACCGCCGGCTTTCTATGTATGACCGCTGCGATATTCTACCCAGAGCCTTTGATGCTTCCAATACAGCATCTGGGTTTACGGAAGAAGACGCCAAGGCCCTGATGGAAGAATATAAGAGCAAGAACGGCACGTATCCGATTACGTATGGGGAAGTAAAGACCTTATGACCTTTTTACAGTTTTTTGCCAACCATGGTATTCGGCTCTATATGAACATGCCGGCCATCGATTTATTAACAGGGGTATCTGCTTTCACAGACTTAATGAACGAATACCCCGATGCACAATTTGACCTTAACATTGTCAGCGTGGCTCTTTCCTATAAAGAGACCTGTAAGGAAAAGTACGAACAGGCTATAGCTCAGTTAGAGGAAGTAAAGAAACAAGCAGCACAATACTCCAAAGATTTAACTGAGAATACAGATAAGGTGATTAACGCCATGCAGACAACCGGTGGGTTTCTTGGTGACGGTCCGTCCTTGGTTCCACAATTTGTGGTTCCCCAGATGATGGTAACCGAACCCTACCAAGAGATTCAGTCAGGTAATAAGGTATTTAAGTATACCAACCAGATTACAACCGTGTTGGATGAAGCAAACGAGCTTGTAAAAAGCACGAAAGAAGCGTACGATGAAGCCGTAGCTTTGGAAAAGGACAATATCAATACAGTCATTTATAAGTTGACTATTTTGCACGTGTGAGGACACATGGAAAAGACAGCATCAGAGATCAGGAACTCCCTGAAAAAGAATATAGCCTACGAGAATCCGCAAATTGATTTAACCAGCGGAAACGTAGCCACCGACTTGGGTGTAAACGCCTTCTCGGACGAACTTTCTGCGGTTTATACGGAGTCGGAGCGTGTCCGCCAACTCTACCTGCTTGATAGCACTTATTTTACGGATGCCGAGGCAGACAAGCTGGCCGCTTCCTATGGTATTTACCGTCTTGTTCCTACTGCTGCTACCGGTACAGTTACCTTTTGTACAACCTCTCTTCCTTCTGCCGGTGCTCAATATACAATCCCCGTTGGTACAACCGTAACCACTTCGGGGGAAAACACAACCGTAAAGCAATATACAACAACCGCTACCGGCGTTATTGATGCAACTACCCCGCTTAACCCTAACACCAACTACTATGAAGTTTTGATTCCGGTTCAAGCTACATCAACCGGTTCGGGGAATAACGTAGGTGCCGGTGCTATTAACCAACTTTCCAGCTCTATTTCTGGTGTCTCTGCTGTATACAATGAAAATGCTATTGTAAACGGTACAGACCAAGAAACCACAGAGGACCTCATTGAGCGTGTAAAACTAAAACTGCGCGGGTTTGTTTATGGTACGGCCGCTTCCTATCTGGCAAAAGTGTTTGAAGACCCCCGTGTACTGGATGCCAAAGTAGTTGACCCCAATTCCGAATTTTCTACCCGTGGTCCTGGCTCCATTGATATTTATGTACTCGCCTCTGAAGTTGGTACTTACACACAACTTGTAACTGAAAAAACACAAACGGTATACCTTACCAAGACACCGGTTATTGCCAATGCCAGTGTTATTGTTACTTATGATGACGGTTCAGTAGCCGACCCGACAACTTACTCTATTGTGCGGGATGATACTTCTATTTATTCCGGTTCGTCTCGTGCCAAAGACCGCCTTGTATGGAATACCGAGCATTTTAACAATACCGTTGTAATGAAAGACTATTACACTATTGCTTATTCTTACAACCGCTTAGTGGGTGACCTCGAAACCACATTTACCTCTGAGGACTACAATATCATTACCTCGGACGTATTGGTTAAGACTACCTATCAAGTAAACGCGGCCATGGATTTTGATATTGTAACCCTGCCCGGTTTTGATGGGGCAACGGTCCGGAACTCCGTAATTAACGGAATCCAACAATTTGTAAACAATTTTAAACTAGACCAGGATCTCCGCCAATCCGATATTATCGGTATTGTTGAAGATGTTGACGGGATAGACTATGTTATACTCCCGATGCGCCAATTCTGTGAAAAAGGCAAAACCGGAGTTTATGATGTAGAATCGTCCCCCTTAGAGTATATCCGGATCAACGCTTCGGATATTCAAATTGGGTAATACATGGAAGACGCATTTTTTGTAACGATATGTAACCACCGCATCCAGCACTATAAGCTGATCATCCGAGTACGCGACGGGCGTTACTTCGCTACAATCCCTGCGCCTGCTGTCCGTATTCCGGCTCTTATCTTCATTCGGTCCTGGGATGACGAACGGAAATACATAGCGGATAAACCGGACTATACCAAAGTACAGTCCTACTCGTTCTATAATACCATGGGGGAAGCAAAGCTCGATACACCGCTGCAAGGTGCCAATGCGGCCATCGGGTTTAGAAATTATGCTTTTACCTCTGAAACGGAAATTGAATTTTTACCGGATACACATGGGGACTACGAAATTGATACCCGCACAGGTATTCTCCCTACCCCTGTGTATCTTATTGATTACACAGTAGATCCTGCTTACTGCCCCAGATGTGGTGGTAAGTTAGTTGTACGAGACGTATACATTGATGACACCGGTTCAGCCCGTTTGACAACCGGTAAAGAAAAGATAAAGCAGCAAGTAATAAAAGCGTTGCTTACCCCGTTGGGGTGGGATTTATCTGATCCGCAATATGGTTCTGAGCTTCCCACGCTGATAGGAAAACCAATTACAGAGGATGTCCGTATTATTATACAGACAACCGTTGTACAGTGTGTGAACCATCTAATGTCCAACACTCCGATTGAGTATACACCGGAGGAGACTATTAGTTCTATTGACGGTATCACCATTGAGGAATTGGGAACAGGTAATGATGCTTTTGCTATCAAAGTTATAGTATCGAACCGGCTCGGGGAACGTATTGATTGTTCCATAGCCTTTAATCTGGAGTAGACATGGCAAATTCAAAAGTAGTTTCACCGTTAAGATTACAAACCTTCCGTGATGATCGGAATAACACGCAGACCTTCCAATGGGTACTTAGCGAGTATGACGCCGACCAGCTCGCACGCTGGAAAAGTGTTGTTGCGGGAGATGAAGTTATTGTACAAGAAGTAAATACAGTAGATATTGTAGGTGAAATGTATTTCTACGTAACCAAAAATACAACGGCGGCCGGCGCTGTTCTTACCGCTTCTCAAACCCCCACACTTACGTTGGGCGGGGCTTGCACATATGGCGGGGATCTCGTTCCATTCTCTATTGATGCAGATATTTTTAACCTTAACGCCTTCCAAGTTTTACTTAACGGAGTACGTCAAGTAAAAGGAGAAGACGTTATTTTTATGGGGCAAGAGGAAGAGTCCGGTTCCGGCGAATCCTATGCCCTGCTTAAATTTATGAAACGCCTACAAGTAGGCGACACGATTGTATTGGACTACTATAGAGGTGTGTAATGTCCACAGTATCACAGGCGCAACTTCGGTATTTATCGGTAGACACCATTGCTGATTTGAAAGCACAAATCCATGCTTTCCCTGGCAATTTGTCTTTGGTAAAAGAAAACAAGGTACTTTACCAATATGTAGAGTACACCGGCACCCTTCCGGCCGCTGATGATGAGACGATTGTAGCGGTAAATGACGTTACTGCTACCGGTCGCTGGATTGCGTTAGATACTTATTCGACAAAGTCTGTTTCAGGCACGTTTGTAAAGTCAGACTGGGTTTACAATAGTACAACAGATACCTATACATATACGGTAAATCTGGTAAACCCTATAAATAATTTTTTTAGTAAGTTAACAGAGAGCGTACAAGTAAATGGTACAACAGCTGTTTATGAAGTACTGCCACAAGAAGTAGAGTTGGTAAAGTCTGGGGATGCGGTCACTTCCGTGGTCTTCCACGTAGGATCTAAACCGGACTGCCGATTTGCAGGGTCGTATTTAATTTTAAAGGATAGGTTGTCTTAGGGAGAATAAAATGTGTGAGAAGGAAACAGAGTGCGAAGTTTGTAAAGGCCTCGAGAAAAAGCACCGCGATACAATCGTGAAATATTGGGGCGTAATTTCAGGTATGGCTGCGTTGATTATTACGATTATTCTTTTTTACGCGAATACAACGCACGCAACTCATCAGGTGACGGAACACGAGTCCCGCATCCGTGAGCTTGAAAGAACAGCAGTAGAAAATTCAACAATGATGAAGGAAATCAAAGCGCATACAGAGCGAATTGAGACCAAAATTGACAAGATGCTTTTGTCGAAATAAGGGGTACTATGATTAAAATAGACGGCAGGACAATTATAATGACCCAAAAGAACACGGGGGCTATTCAATTTAACATGTACGGGCCGGACCGGACCGCCATGGACCTGTCCGAATATACTCTGACGTTTATGGTAAAGAAGTCCAAAAAAGACAAAGATGTGGACGCTTATATTGCCAAAACGCTTGTGGAGGTAAATGGGAATAGGGCTACGTTCGTTTTAATGCCCTCTGATTCTAACATCCCTGTGGGCACCTATTGGTGGGGGTGTCAGATACAGCTGGGTGATTACATAAATCAGTTTGCTTCCGGTCCTTTCTATATTACAGACGGGGTAATCAATAATGACTAGTTTAGACTTAGTATCATACGCCATTATATTAGGGCAAATCCCTTCCGGTGCTGTTTCGACAGGCGGATTTAGCGCCCCTACCGGAATGACGATAACAGGCTTTGGCACTACGCTCAAGGTAGCGGCCGGGTCTGTTTTTGCCGATGGTATCCAATACAAATTGGAAGAGGACTATACCAAGAACTTAACACAACTGTTCGACGTAGGGTCCGGTTCCGGTGCTTTATTGTACGGGGATACTCTAGAGGACGGTAAATGGTACGTATATGCTACATCTACAGGATCTTCCACAGACATTCTGGTATCTAAGTCATTAACCCCTCTGTGGCCTGCCGAAACCCCGATTCCGGTTGAAGAGGTGGATTTCTACTCTCCCGCCGCTTTTAAGTTCAAAACCGGCTACCGTATCGGGCATTTCATAGTTGAAGAAGGCCTGGTTACCAGCACTTACCCCACCGAGGACTTGGCGACCGCTTTTATTGATGACCATTTAGTAAGCCGGGCAGAATTTGACGCCTATAAAGCTCAAATGGCACAAACCGTGGCCAGCCTGGATGAACGGGTTACCGTGCTTGAGAATACGGCCGGTATTACATACGACGTAATCGACTAGGAGGGCCTATGCCTGAATTATCTCAAAAATCCTTAAATAAACTGCAACAATGCCACCCCGATATCCAACGGGTTATCTTTGAGGCAATTAAGACAATCGATTTTACGATTATTGAGGGGTATAGAACTAAAGAGGACCAAGATGTCCGGTTCTATCAAGGCACAAGCCGCGTAAAGTGGCCAAATTCAAAGCACAACGCATTTCCAGCCAAAGCCATAGATATTTGGCCTTGGCCGGTTCCACGCGATGCTAAGGGCAATTTAGATTCAAATTCGACCAAATGGAACCAGCTTGCCGGTATTATACTGGAGAAAGCCGACCAATTGGGGGTTAAACTTACGTGGGGTGGAAATTGGACCTCTATCGTAGATAAACCACATTTTGAGTTAAAAGACTAATAGAACAAATAGGTTGTTAATGAGGGACTTTGTATAGGAGATAAACCATGAAATTATTACCAAATAAAATTTATAGAGCATACGCATTTTCTACGGGGACACCTCTTCCTACCCTGGAAGTAAAAGGTAATCCTAAAATTTATGTATCTTTAGCGGATTTGGAACCGAAAAACATTGGGCAAATGTCAGAGGTTACAGCTGAAGTTAAAGAAGGCATGAATCTTCTTAATGGGCAGATCCGCTGGATTGCTTATGTACCCAGCAATAACAGCGACGCCGTCAGTGAATGCGGTATTATTACAAAAGGTACTCAGGACTAATATATGGCTTCCGGTTTATTTAGACATGGTTTATTCTCCACTAGTGGAAAACAAGGCGAAATTGACGAATTAGAAGAGCAACTTGCCGAGGTTTCTGGCGATTTAACAGAGACAAAAGAGCAATTGGCAACCACGAAAGCCGAACTTGCCCGGGTATCGGCCGCTGCACTATATAAAGGCGAGGTAATCGGGTAAGGAGATATTAAATGGCAAATCTGAATATTAAACTTAAAAATACTGACGGCGACGTACTTTTACCGGTTACCTTAGGAAGTAATGTATCCTATGGAGCCGTTGACTCAGGAGTTTCTGTACAAGATGTCCTTCCTATTTGTTTAGAAGACGACCAATACACCGTTGTTGAAATTCCGTCCATGTCCTTACCGGTTCCGGTTTGCTTAGACACTGAAGTTACTGAAATTGGTAGAAAATATAGAATTAACTTACACATTGATGCTCTGATGCCAGGCCTAGTACTTTTCTATGATGTGGATGTTACAGGCGTGGAAGGGGATATCATCCAAACGTTAAGTGTAAGCTTGGCACCGTATGTAATGTTGCGCCGTGAAACTGATACTGCAACCGGTAATTGGGGAGATTGGCAGGCAATTGTGCTTATCTCTACTTCTTCTTTAGAGGATCAGGTATACCAAACTTCAGAACTACCGGTAAAAAGCTCTGCTTTATATACTGCCTTAGCTGGGAAACAGAACGCACTAACAGCCGGCTCAAATATTTCCATTGATGCACATGGCATAATTTCTGTACCCGGCGCTTTTACGGAGACCACTTTATTAGCAGGTAACAATATTACCATTACGAAACAAGCTAATCCCAGTGAACTTACAGACGATACGGTTGCTTTCTGGAACTTCAATGATGAAACCGCAACTGATTTTCTCGAAGGAGCTTTTTCACCTGCCGCTTCCTATGTAGACAGCAAAGTAAATTTTGGAAAAGCTGCGGTAATGGGCGGTGGAAATGGTACGAATGGTAAGAATTTCATACCTAGAACCGGAGATTTTACCTTTGATTTTCTAATGAAAAGAGCCGGTGATGCCTGGGGTGAGGTTTCTTTTAACAGCGGGTATGCAAACGCTGTTTACCTTGGTAATGGGAACGAAATTTGCTTCCGCGATAAAAACGGTACTTTTTACAACAACCAACAAAACTTTAACAGCGATAATACAGTTAACATAACGGAATTTAACCACTATGCCGTAATGCGTAAAGATGGGGTTATCTACTGGTTTGTAAATGGTGTGTTATTGCTCTCTAACGCTGACACCACCGATTACACGAACCCGATGTGCTTCCTCGTTGGTACGGCTAATAGAATTGCCATGGACGAGATTCGCTTGTCCAAAGGTGCTGTGTATCCGATTACTGGGTTTACGCCTAAAACAACACCCTATACAACAGGTATTGAGCCGAATGTTTGGGAAATTAGCACAAACGCTTCTGGTGCTACCTATGTAGCCGGCACAGGCATTAGCATTGACGAAGAGTCAGGCGAATCCGGAGCTGGTGTATATGTAATCTCTGCGACCGGTGGAGCTAGCGGAGCCCCTGCCCATTCTTGGTTTAAGGACTTTGCCAACTCTCCGACAACGATTACCACAACTTATGACCTGGATGCTGCTACATATGTGCGTGTATTCAAAAACGGTCTTATCCTTGAGCCCGGATCCGGTAACGACTACACCATGTCCGGCCAAGTAATCACATTTGCGACAGCGTTGCTTTCAACAGATAAAGTACTTGTCGAGGTTTACTAATGGCTGAAACTAAACTTAATACCACCCAGCTCGGTAGTAATGAGACGGTCTGGACCGAATCTACTCTTGTCAGTGGTGCTAATGTTAAAATCGAAAAGCACATTAACCCTAACGTAATTACAGAGCACACCAAAGCACTTTGGCACTTTGATAACACGTCAAATGCAGATTCTATATCTGGTGCTACATTCCCTATTCAGGATACATCTACTAGCTTTGGCGAGCTAAATCCGAAGTTTTCCGGCTATTTGGTATTAAACGCTCCCAACGGAACGCAGTTTTCAGGTAATGTATCAATTCCACTTGCTACCTCAGATTTTACAATGGATTGGTGGGGAGACCTGACGATTGGAGGCGGAATTCGCTTTGGTCATGATGGGTTTTTCCAACTATTTTTCACCTATGACGGACAAGTCAAGTTTTTTGACGATCCGGGATCCTTTTATAAAGCCTCGACCTCTGAATTGAGCGGATGGCATCATTATGCCTACCAGTATGACCACCTAGCATCAACGTTAACCTTGTTTATTGATGGTGTAGCGGTTAAGACAGGTACATGGGCTCCGTCCGGTACGTATTACCTATCCAATATGTGGATAGATACTTATTATACTAGCGGAAGCCACTTAGATGAATTCAGAATTTCCGATGAAAAGCTTTACCCGCTAGAAGGGTTTTCTGTCCCAACAGCGCCGTATGCTGCACCAACAGACCCCGAATACTGGGAGCTTAATACAACCGGTTTAGCCAAGACAGCAGACCTGGCTACAGTAGCAACGACTGGTGCTTACAGCGATTTAACAGGAGCTCCTACAATTCCTACTGTTAACAACGCAACGTTGACCATCACACAAGGCGGAACAACAAAAGGTACATTTACGGCAAACGCAAGCTCAGATGTTACCATTGCGTTAGACGCAGGTGGAAGCGGATCTTCCTTAAACCTCGTAGCCGGCGACAATATCACGATTACAGAGGAGTCAGGCGAGTCCGGAGAAGTAGAAACCGTGATTTCATCTCCTGGGGTGTGGACACAGACTAATTTACGCGCCGGATCCGACATTTCTTTTACGCAAGTACCGTCGCCGGCAGTAGATGTCAATACAATTGCTCTTTGGCACTTAGATGATAGTCTGAATGATGTGATAAACGGCCTTGCGCTTGGCGGAAAATTAACAACCGAATATCATAAATTTGGTACAGGTGCCGGGTATGAAGTGAATGAATATGCCTCTGAATTTAATAACTGGAACACATCTATCCCAGGCATTAACTTCTTAACAGATAGCTTCACCGTAGATGGATGGGTATATTTCGGTTCTAATGGAAACCGTATTTTCTTCGGGGCTGGATATTTAAGCGGATATAACTTCTGCGGTACTGGTATCCTTTTGAAACAAAGCTCTGTACGCGCCCTTGTAAACCATACGGGGGATGATTCTGCGGCAGCTGCTACTGTAAACTTAACAGAAAATGGCTGGTATCATTTGGCTGTACAACAAGACTATGATAACCAAAAGATACGATTCTTCCTTAATGGTACGATGTTCCATGAGGCTACGGCCCGTTGCCAAAGCATTTATGCGAACACAACCGTAAATATCGCTAACCCCGCAAACGACGTTAGATACGACGAAATCCGCGTATCTAACATAGCTCGTTACCCGGCTACCGGATTTACACCATTTACGGCTCCTTATAGCAATGATACTCCGGCAGTTTATGAAGTAAACTGTACGCTTGACTCGTTGCCTAGCCAAACAGGACAATCTGGTAAGTTTTTGACTACAAACGGCACGACAGCTAGCTGGGCCACGGTAAGTGTCTCCCCAGTAAATCTAGTAGCTGGTGAAAATATCGTTATTACTGAGGAATCTGGTGAGTCCGGAGAAATTGAAACGGTAATCTCTGCACCTAACGCCTCACCGTTTGAGACATACGAAACCACCGCAATAGCACAAACTTGTGAGACCCTTAATGGAACCACCGTTACAGAAACACTCCCCGTTCTTACAAATATTCCAAAGAAAACAGGGCTGTTTATTATTAAAGCTACTCAGACGGTTGGTGACACTGAACTTACTTCTTACTGGACAGCTTTCCAAAACTATGTGGAATCCTATCAAGCAAGTATAATAGTACTGCATGGCCTTGGTGTAAATACGGTGTCATTCATAGCCCAAATAACTGGGAATACCACATTATGGCAGTGTATAAAAGCGTTTATTTCCACGTCTAGTACCTTAAAATACTATACTAACAATACAGGAACACAATTGACGGTGGATGATACAAGCAAAGCCTCAATACTAAAAGTGTATAAAAATGGTATGCTATTAGCACCTACAGGTGACTTTACTGCGTCAGGAACAACCATTACGTTTGTAGATGCCCTAGAAGCTACCGATACAATTGCAGTAGAGATATTAGCGTAGTACAAGTAGTTAGTTACAAGCCAAGTAGAGAAGGGATATGGACATTCTGTATACGTTAAAAGCACAAGATAGTTGTGAAGAGCTAATTTACTCAATTCGTAGTTTATCTAATTTACCGCACGATAAGGTTGTGGTGGTCGGGGTGCTACCCAAGTGTATAAACCCATCTACGGTCACTTATATACCTTATCGTGCTTCTGGATCTAGATTTGAGATAACAACGGCTAATATAAAACGGGCGTGCCAAGACACAAGGCTATCTGACGATTTCATCCTGATGAATGATGATTTTTTTGTGCTACAGCCAATTATAGATCCGCATGTAGGCTTAGCCGTGGACCAAGGAACCATTACCGATACTTTACAGCGCTTTCTTACTCGGTATGGTAAAATGAGTAACTACATGACATACATGCGGCAGACAAAGGAATTTCTTCAGAAAAACTACAATATACAGGAACCTATTGCCTACGAATTACATGTTCCTATGATTTTAAACAAGGAAAAATTCCTACAAATAGTTTCTATTATTGAGGCAAGTGGTATAGCCGGCCTTCACGCGCATAAACGCTCTATCTATGGTAATTTGACCGGACTTCACTATACTACAATAAAAGATCCGAAGATCTTTATGAATACAATTTTTAAGCGTGAAGATTTATATAAGCTACCGTTCCTGTCTTGTTCAGACCGGGGATGGCCAAGAGTAAAACAATTTCTAACAAATCTCTTCCCTCAAAAGAGCAAATACGAGGTATGAAATGGAAGTAAAAGGTAACTTAACTGTAAAATCGATTGTAACAGCCGGACGACGCGTAAACGAAGGCCTTATTAAACAAGTATTGTCCGGTGATATCGAACTGGACAAATATGCGTCTAAGAACCAATTACTGTACTGTGCGCAAGAGCGTACAGTTAATTTGCCGGATGCCACGGAACTTCCTTTAGGTTGGACCGTTTCTTTCTACAGTGATGCGACCTCAAGTGCTAAAGTTAACATTGAGGACAATACCGACGGCCCTCTGTATACTATTTCACCTTCTAAGTCCGTTTCTTTTATCCTTTTAGATAATGAAACCGCTGCCGGAGAATGGCGTGTTATCCAATCCGGTAAAGGCGGAGGCGGTGGTTTAGGGCAAGGGAACGTTCTTCTTTATTCCGAATCGGACATTATTACACCTGCCTCTGATACCAGCATTGTTACAGGGTTCACCCTTCCATATTCTGATTACCGTCCTGCTTCTGATACTACAGAAACAGGGAATCTGGCCTTTGTATTTAACTCCACTATTACAAGTGGTAATGATACCATTTATGTATGGCACGGGTCCGGAACCGGTATTGTGGCTTCCCGTAACTGGGTAGTTTACTCTACTTCTAATGAAGAGTCCGGCTTTGCTGTGTATCAAGATGCGGCTTGTTCTGTACAAACGCCGATTACGAAAAACTACACGATTGCCGGAATCCAGCACACAACTACGCTTTCCTTAACCCCTGTTACAGTAACAAGTACTGCTACCACGGGAGGATTTAACATTAACCCGTTTGTGGCCAATGTTATGGATGGTGTAGATGAGGCCGGTGATGTGGTAGATGAAATCGTTTACCTTGATTCCGGTACGGCCATTTCAACTCCCGCCACACTCCCTGCCAGTGAATTTTACTATATTACCAAAGAAGGTCTGCTCATTGCCGAGGAATTTCGTCAACGGGGTGGTAACGTATTTCCGCCGTCAGCACAAGATGGTGAAATATTCTTCTTAAAACCGCTTCGCCGTAACTATAAATATGATACCACCAATGGATGGGAAGACTATCCTTGTACAGCCGTTTGTGAGGTATCTTGGGACGCCAACGGCCTTGGTGTATGTCATGATTACCCTAAAAACGAGTGGTGGTGGGATTATAAATATGGTGAGCAACGCAATACCGTCGTAGTTTCTTCCGGTGCGGTACTTACAATTCCGGATATGACCGGCGCTATTGTTGGAGATACCATTAACGGCGTGTTAGTAGGTAACTTCGTCGCAACGGTTGCAGACGGATACACTCCGGCCGGGGTTGCCGTAGATATCTATACACCGGTACCGATACAACATGCGGTAAATTACACCTTTGGTACCGACTATTATTACTACGTGCTTCCTGATGGATCTGTAATCTCCTCTACCCATGGGCAAACTTCTGTTACGTCACTGCCTGAAAGCGGATCGATTACTTCCCATACAAACGGGGACATGATTTATTCTATTAAAGACGGCCGGAACTACATGTTTAACGGTACTACCTATGTTCCGTATCCGGCTGTTTTAGTAGCATCCATCTCAGCGGCAGGGGTAGGAAAGGTTTATCCGTTTAACGCTTCTGCTTATAATGCGGACCTTACTTCTTATTCTCAAACTTTCTTAAATGCCAGCACGCCTACATCTAGCATTACACTAGATTATGAAGTAGTAGATCCGAACCATTTAACAATTAACGTTTGTAACACCGTACTGCAGACATCGGCCTACAGTATCGGAAGCGACAACCGGACCATTACATTTACAACTCCGGTTGAAGCGGGTATCCAGATTGAGGCACGTTGGTATGTGCCGGCCAACCTAACGGTAGTTCGTCAAACAGACGTAAGTGCTGTGGCTGTTTCGGACTTTAATACGTTCTATTCAACCACGCTTTACAGCCTTGTTCACACGACGCAGGGAGTGACTTTACATCCCCCTCTTGACATTACCGCAGATTGGTTTGTAAAATACCTTGAGTGCAACGGCGTTATTTATCAAGAAGCCTCCTGTGTAGGAGACCCCGCTTGTACGCTCGTTCGCACTTATGCCAATAGCACATGGTCCGATTGGAGCTTTACATACGCAGCCTGGTATCCCGGATCGTAGGAGAGGAACGATGAGCCAAGAATTGAAGGTAACAGTAGAGACAACGAAAGAGAATTTGAAGGAGTTAATCAACGGAGATGTTACACTAAAAGTAGATGTAACCACTCCGCAATCCCTTGAACACTGCCTACAAACCATCACGGATTTGGAAAACTTGCTGGCAGAAGATAAAAAAGCCTGGAGAATCAACACAGACTTAAAGGGATTACCATTCGAATTGCGTAAGGCCGCCATTAAATGGGCGCTTAATCCTGAGCATTACGATAGTATGATTGACCCGAACCTACTTGTTAACGTGTTTAACCTTATTAAAGGGTATAGTTCTTTTGACTCCTCGTTCTTTGAGAGCAAACATGTTTTTGTGAACAGCAT
>JAEEGL014629173.1_pt1 | contig 76848 bp, 78 predicted proteins | sample 9134231 | NCBI WGS metagenome assembly JAEEGL01 (sample SAMN16246548, study PRJNA631951) | gut metagenome | biome: gut microbiome; feature: rumen; material: fiber-attached | host: Bos | place: Iran: Karaj | collected 2018-10 | reverse complement strand
TGCCGCGGCGCACGCCACGGTCGCATGGCTGACCGGCAGGGGCATTGTGCTGCCGCTGGCAGTGCTCCTCGGCACCGTGCAGAACGGCCGTCTGCAGCGCTGGGAGGGGAATCCGTTCTTTCTGCTGCTGGCGCGCACGCCCCTCTCCGACGCGCTCCGCACCGACGGAATCTGGCTGCTGCTCGCGGTCGTCTGCGGGGTCATCAGCCTGACGGTCTTTTTGCAGATCGCCGCCGAGCCCCTGCCCCTGCGCAGCACGGTCAACCGCCGCGAGCAGTGCGCCGTGCTCATTCCGCTTGCCGCGCTGACTGCCCTGTGGCATCTGACACCCGCGCCGGACTGGCTGTTTGCGGTCTGTGCGGTGCTGCTCGGGATCGCCGTGCCGTGGGGGACAGCGCTCCTGCACAGCCGTTCACATGCATATACGCATCGCCGCGCGGAATCCTCACAGAATTAAGGAAAAGCTGATGCGATCGCATTGCTTCGCAACTGCAAAAGTGAACGGAACAGCTCCTCACTCCTCACTTGACTTTCTCCCTCCTGCCATATGATCGATTGATCGCAGGAATACTTTTCTGAAATTTCCTTTTATGAATCATGTTGCTAAAATCAATCATAATCTAGCCCCTCAGTCAGCTTCCCTTTCAGGGGAGACCTGCTTGTCGAAAAAGAGCTTTTGATGTGCCCGCGGCACATTTTGCGGGGACGCTGTCCCCGCGCCCCTGCCAAAGGGACATTGTCCCTTTGGAATCCCATTTTGTGTGGTTTTTTGCTGATACGTTGTTTTCATCATAATGGGATTCTTAAGGAATAAATCTGGTGCGCAAGGATGCTTTCGATCAAACGAGCTTGATCTGTCAGATTTTTCGTGCAAGATGACGGAAAATATGCAAGCAGATTGCGTGTCAAGCCGTCAGGCGGGATTTCATCAGTGGGGGTTTGGGGGTGAAACCCCCAATATAATCCCCCTGAAAGGGGAGGGAGACCGCCGAAGGCGGTGGAGGGGTTGTAAATGTAGATTGATCGCAGGACACTTTTCTGAAATAAGAGCATTTACAAAGAAAGGACCGACCCGCCATGAACATCTCAAGGCTGCTTCCGCTCGCCGGCGCGGCACTGCTCCTGACCGGCTGCACCGACATCCGCAACCGGCTCTCTCCCGATGTGCTCGCGGTGCATATCGCCGGACAGACCGAATTTGCCGTACACGACGCCGGTCTGTCCGCCCCGCTGACGGCATTTGCTCCGGAGCCCGGGCTGCTCTGCGATGCGCTGCGCCGCGCCTCGGGGGAGGAGGTCTCGACCGGACACCTGACGCTGCTTGCCGTCAGCGGCGACCCGGCAGCCGTGCTCCCCGCGTGGTTTTCGCAGCGCTGGATCGCCCCTACCTGCGCGGTGCTGGTGCTGCGCGAGAATGCCTGCTCCGCGCTCCGGTCGGGCAGTCTGCCGACCCCGCAGCAGCTTTCGGCTGCCGTCAGCACGGGGGCGCTGCCCTGCCGCACTGCCGACGCGGTCACGGGCGACCTCTGGGGCGGCTCCGGCGTGACCGCACTGCACTGTCTCGATGCCGGGCGCCTGACCTTGCTGCTCCGCGGCAGCGATACGGAATACGGCACGCTCTCGGAGGACGCCTGCCGCGGGCTCGCGCTGCTCGGCAGGCGATGGGAGCATTTCACGGCGGCTGCCGGAAACGGCACCGTGTTCTCGGTGCAGCGTGCGTCCCTGCATATCGCGGCGGCGGAGAACGAGGGCAGGCTGCGCTTTACGGTGCGCGGGCAGATTTTCTGTTCACCGGCAGACAGCGCCGCTGCGGAGACGCTCTGCCGCATGCTGACCGCCGCGCTCACCGAATCGGCAGGAGGAGCAGGCGCCGATCTGAACGCGCTGCGGGAGTCGGCGATCCGCGACGGAATCGGGGCGGCGGCGCAGTGCACGCAGGCACAGTGGCGGGAAATGCTGATGCAGGCGGAGTACGCTGCGGAGCCGGACATTCTGTCGGCGCTGTAGACTTTCAGCACAGTGCACAAATGCAGCCGGGAGAATCACCATTATTTTTACAGCAATTTTTCCGAAATCCGTCAAAAAGATATTGACGTTTTGCCCGCAAACGGCTATACTATAATACGATGTGGGGCACACATGAAAACATATGGAGAGGAGCAGATTGCATGGTCTTTGAAAAGCTGAAGGAAATCATTCTCGACCAGCTCGATGTGGACGAGGATGAGATCACGCCGGATGCAGATTTTATCGACGATCTCCACGCAGATTCGCTCGATATCACGCTGCTGATGAAGACGATCTCGGAGGAATTCGACATTGCGGTCTCTGACGACGCAGTGGATCAGATCAGCACGGTCGGAGATGCAGTGGAATTCATTGAGGGATATGTCAACTGACAAAAAGCCCGGGCTCAGCTGAAAAGCGAGCCCGGGTGTTTTTTATGTTCGTTTTCAGAATCGTATTCCTGCGGCAAATCAGTGTTTGCGGGGGGGTACCGCGAGGTATTGTGGGGGCGCTGCCCCCACACCCCTGCCCGAGGGGTACTACCCCTCGGGGCTCCCGCTGCAAATTCCCATATCCCCCAAAAGGGGGATATGGGAATTTGAAATGGGATTCTCAAGTGACACTGTCCCTTGAGCGGGAGTCTGAGGGCGGAGCCCTCAGAACAACCCCATGGTATACCCGCAAACTCCGGTTTATCACGGGGACACAATTCCGAGAATGATCAGCTCAGGATCGCCAGTGCCCTGTCCCAGTCGGGTTCCTCGCCGATCACCGAAAAGCCGAAATAATACAGGATCGCCGCCGTATCGCGCAGCGTCACCCTGCCGTCCGTGTCCGCGTCGCCCGCCCGGATCGCCAGCGGTTCCAGCGGCGACTCCGCGTCAAGCACCTCCACCAGATTGATGTGCATGAGCAGCCGGTTCGCATCCTTGGCATCCACCTTGCCGTCCAGATTCGCGTCGCCGCGCAGATACGGCAGATTGACTGCAAGACAGGTATACCGCTCGCCGCCGCAGATAACCGTAATCTCCGTTTCGCCCTCGCCCGTGAAGGTGACAAGCCCCTCCGCGCTGACCGCCGCGACCGTGTCGTCCGCGCTCTCCCAGTGCAGCGCCTCGCCTGCAGGGGCGTCCTGCAGAATCAGCTGTACCGTGTCGCCGGTCTCCTTCGCCGCATAGCCGGTGTAATTGAGCGTGCACGGATAGTGCACCCGCAGCTCCGCGGAATAGGAGATGCCCTCGCACTCCGCCGTGATTTCAGCAGTTCCGTTCGCCTTTGCCGTCACGGTGCCGTCCGCCGCGATGACCGCGACCGATTCGTCGCTGCTGTGCCATGTCACCGCGTGAACCGCCGCGGGCGAGAGCGACAGGGTCAGACTGCCGTTTTTCTCGGTGATCTCCGGGCTTTCGGGCGTGATGCTCCGCGCAATATCGACCGTGACCGTGCAGACATAGGTGCGGGTCTCACATGCGACCGTGACCTCTGCCGTGCCGCTGCCGACCGCGGTCAGCATGCCGTTCGCGCCGACCGTGACGACCTCGGTGTCGCCCGACGCCCATGTGCAGGCGCCATCCGGCGGCAGCGGGTCGAGCAGCAGTGCAGCGGTTTCGCCCTGCACAGTCAGCGTCAGCGTCTCCGGGCAGACGCGCAGCAGCGGCTCGACCGCCGAAAACTGCAACTCCAGCGGCGACTGCGGCGTATCGACCGGCGCGGCGCTGTCGATCTGCACCGTGCACGGATAATCCGTGCCGATCTCCGCCGAAGCCGAGACCGCGAGCGGCAGCGTCAGCAGCAGATCGTCCGTGCCGCCGGGCTGATCGGCTGCATAGGTCAGCGAAAGCACCCGCTTTTCCGCGTTGTAATACCAGAAGACGGAATCGCCGATGAATGCCGCACCGAAGCCGAATGCCGGGTCGCCGTCCGCAGAGATCGGCGAGAGCACCTCAGGCAGCCGAATCTGCAGACCGAGCGCCTCCAGCCCGGGATTTCCCGTCAGCGAGAGCGTGAGCGCCGTCTGCCCGCCGGGATAGCACGGAGCGATATCCCCCGAAAATGCCGGCGCCGGTTCCGCCGATGTGGTCTCAGCGGTCGTCGTTTCGTCGGTATATGTGGTCTCAGCGGTCGTCGTTTCGCTGGTGTATGTCGTCTCAGCGGTCGTCGTTTCGTCGGTATATGTGGTCTCAGCGGTCGTCGTTTCGTCGGTCAATGTAGTTTCAGCGCTCGTCGTCTCGTCGGGTAATGTGGTCTCAACGGTCGTCGTTTCGTTCGTAAATGTCGTCTCAGTTGTGGTCGTTGTTTCAGTTGTTGTTTCGTCGGTCGCTGCAATGTCGGCGGTTGATTCCGCAGCCGTGTCGGCTTCTGCCGCACAGACAGCCGCGTGCACCTTGCCCGACGCGGGCAGCAGTGCCGGGACCGCGGTGCGCAGCATACAGCAGGTCAGCAGCAGGCTGCAAATTCGCCTCCGGTTCATGGGGTTACACATCCTTTCGGTTCGCGGTCTCCTGCCGCAGAATGGTGCGGATCAGGTCCTGCGCGGGGTTTTTGTCGGTCAGCGCATAGAGCATCCGGCAGCCGACCGCATCCTCGATCTCCCCGATCACGCAGTGCCCGTCCGGATGCCGCAGGATATCCACACCTGCAAAGGTCATCGGGAGCACCGCCTGCACGCGCTGCACGAGCGACACGGTCTCCGGGGCGGGCTGCACGCATGCCGCCTGCCCGCCGAGCGAAAAATTGCTCCGGAAATCGCTTTCCGAGGTGCGCAGCATCGCCGCATAGATTTCCCCGCCGAGCACATAGACACGCATGTCCCAGCCGAACACCATCGGCTCCTGCACGAGAAACGGCTTCTGAAAGCGCCGTGCTGCAGCTTCGAGCTCCGGCAGGCTGTGCACGAGCTGCACGCCCTGTCCGCCGTGCCCGTCGGTCGGCTTGACAACGACCGGGAACGCCGTCTGCGGGAGCGGGTCGCCGGGGGAGATGCGGCATGTCTGCGCCGTCGGGATGCCGTGCGCGCGCAGAAAACGGTCTGTCAGGTATTTATCATTGGTAATGCGCGTGACCGCCGCACTGTTGTATACGGAGATCCCGCGCATTTCCTCACATTCGCGTGATATTTCTGCACATCGGCTGCGGTTGATGACAAAATCGGGCGCAAAGCCGGACGGAAAGCCCTCATGGACAGTGCAGAGCCGAAGGGTACACCCCTCCGACTCCGCACAGCGCGTTAATTCTCCGATAAACCAAGTATTGCGCGGGATATCCTCCGCCGCGTAGACGAGCAGCCCGTTCAGGCTCATACGGTCGCGGTGCCTGCCTTGATCTGGCTGCGGATATGCCACATGATGTTGGTGGCGGGGTTGATGCCGCAGGCGTCGATCGTGCTCTGGAGCTGCGGGTTCGAGTTGACCTCGCAGACATAGCGCTCGGTGGCGTCCCTGCCGAAGAGGATATCGACGCCGGCGAAATCGAGACCGAGAGCATTGGCTGCATCGACCGCGAGCTTCTCCTCAAACGGAGAGAGGGCATACGCCGTTCCGGTGCCGCCGAGCTCCATGTTCGAGCGGAACTGCTCCTTGGACTGCGACTGACGGGTCATGGCGCAGACCGCCTTGCCGCCGACGACGGTGACGCGGATATCCTTGCCGGCGCTGGTCGCGACAAAGCGCTGGAAGAGGCAGTCGTGCTCGCCGATCTGGGTGAGAATGCGTGCAGCCTCACCGACATTGTTTGCGAGATAGACCTGCTGACCGAAGCTGCCCTTGTTCTCCTTGATGACGAGCGGCCATCCGAGGATCTTCGCTGCATTTTCAGCCGACTTCGGATCGCGGCGGCAGCCGGGGAAGCAGATCGGTGCGGGGATGGTCTCGGGGATCGGGATGCCGGCTTCTGTGAGCTTCAGCGCCGTCTGCACCTTGTCGTCTGCGAGCTCGATGGCGCGTGCGCTGTTGTAGAGGCGCAGACCGGAGAGCTCCATCGTGCGGGCGAGGAGCACATCCTTATCCCAGAAGAGGACGAAGCTGGGCTTGGGCTCGCGGGCGGTGCTGCCGATGACGGTGGCGCGCTCTGAGGAGGTCCACTTGGAGAAGCGGAGCCCGGCGCGCTCTGCAGATTCCTGAAGCACCTTGTAGAGGGAGTTGAACTTTGCGGGGTTGTAGTAGCTATTGGAGATCAGCCAGCCGTTGTAGATGTCCATATAAATATCCTCCGTTTATCCGTGTGCGTGCAGCACACTTATTCACATCTATTTTACTACATTCCGCCGAAAAAGTCAACAGGCGGGGGAATGAGAAATGAGAAGGGAGAAATGAGAAATGGTTCCGTCAAACCGGACATCCAGGAACAAATAGTTACCGAACAGAGGGGGTGGAAGATAAGGAAAGGGAGTCTGAGGGAAACCCTTAAGAGGGAGGGGGAGACCGGCTGCTTTGCAGCCGACTCTCCCTTCCTCTTGTGGTTTCCCCTCAGAACCGCGCCCCGCGCCCGGCCAAATTCACAGTCGGACTAACGGTAAAGAACAGGGAACGATAATCCCCCGCATGCCATTTCTCACTTCTCATTTCTCACTTCTGACTGAAAAAAGCGCGTGCCTCCTCACAGAAGCACGCGCTTTATCCGTAAAATTACACAAGCTGGATGATCGCCATCTCTGCTGCGTCACCGCGGCGCGGTCCGGTCTTGATAACCTTCGTGTAGCCGCCGTTTCTGTCAGCATAACGCGGTGCGATCTCGTCAAAGAGCTTCTTTGCAACGCTCTCCTTCGTCACATACGCGAATACCTGACGCTTGTTGTGCAGATCAGCTGCAGCATCGCTGCCCTGAATGCCCTTCGCAATCGTGATCATCTTCTCCGCCATGGAACGAACCTCTTTCGCTCTGGTCACGGTCGTCTCGATCTTACCGTTCTCCAGCAGATACGTCACCATGCCGCGAAGCATTGCCTTTCTGTGATCCGTGGCTCTGCCGAGCTTTCTGGAACCCGCCATCTGTATTTCACTCCTTTTCATCTGCGCCGTGCCCCGTGCACCGTCTCCGGACACGGAGCGCACGGCTCAGGGATTAGTCATTGTCATCAGAGCTGAGATCGAAGCCCAGAGACTGCAGCTTCTCCTTCACCTCTTCAAACGATTTTCTGCCGAGGTTTCTCACCTTCATCATCTCATCCTCAGAGCGGCTGATCAGATCGGCAACCGTGTTGATGCCCGCACGCTTGAGGCAGTTGAACGAACGCACCGAGAGCTCAAGCTCCTCGATCGTCGTCTCCAGCTTCCTTTCCTGCGAGCCGTCAGTGGTGTCCTGCAGCACAGGCTCCGATGCCTTCTCGTCCGAGAGATTGACGAACAGCTGGAGGTATTCGGTCATCAGGCTCGCCGCCTGAGACAGCGCATCGTTCGCGAAAACGGTGCCGTCCGTCCAGACCTCCATCGTCAGCTTGTCGTAGTCAGTCACCTGACCCAGACGTGTGTCCTCGACCTTGTAGTTTACCTTCAAAACCGGTGTGTAGATACTGTCAACGGTGATCACATCAAGCGGAAGACCCGTTCTGGTCTGCTTGTTGCGCTCCGCAGAATCATAACCTCTGCCGCGGTCAAGCATGATCTGCATCTCGAGCTTCGCGCCCTCGCTCACCGTCGCGATGTGCGGGAACGGCGGAAGGATCTCGACCTCGGAATCAGTCTTGATATCAGCAGCGGTGACCTCACATTCACCCTGGGCGTCAATATAGATCGTCTTCGGACCGTCGCCGTGCAGCTTGGCGGTCAGACCCTTGATTGCAAGGATGATCTCAGTGACATCCTCCTTAACGCCGGGGATGGTTGAGAGCTCGTGATGAACACCCTCGATTTTGACGGCATAGACTGCCACACCGGGCAGAGAGGAGAGCAAGATCCGTCTGAGACTGTTGCCGATCGTGATGCCGTAGCCGCGGGGCAGCGGGGAGATAATGAACCGCCCGTACTTGCCGTCGGCATGCATCTCTTCGGTAACGATTTCCGGCTTTTCAATTTTCAGCATAAATACCCTCCTGTAATGCAATCAGTTTCGGAACGGCAGAGCAGGGCACAGCGTGCCGCGCCTGCCGGCTTACGGCATTGATTACTTGGAGTACAACTCAACGATGAGGTGGGTTGCTGCCTCGTACTCAATATCCTCTGCAGAAGGCATGCGGACAACCGTTGCCGAGAAATCATCCTTCTTTGCCTCGAGCCAGAGCGGGGTGACTCTGTCCTTCGTCGCCTCGACGGTGGACTTGAACTTCTCAGTGGTTCTGTCCTTCTCGCGCAGCGCGATGACATCCCCGACCTTCACTCTGTAGGAAGGAATGTTGACCTTCTTGCCGTTGACGGTGAAGTGTGCATGTGCCACGAGCTGTCTTGCCTCGCGTCTGGTCAGTGCCAGACCCATGCGGAAGACGACGCTGTCCAGTCTGGACTCGAGCAGCGTGATGAGGTTATCACCGGTCTTGCCCTCCATCTTGGTCGCCAGCTCATAGTAGTGATAGAACTGCTTCTCCAGCACGCCGTAGATGAACTTCAGCTTCTGCTTCTCCTTCAGCTGCAAGCCGTACTCGGAGACCTTCTTGCGGTTGTTTGCGTTCTTGAAGCGCTGGGACTCCTTCTTGGAGACACCCATGACTGCCAGGCTGATGCCCAGCGTGCGGCACTTCTTGACGATCGGCTCTTTCTGAACTGCCATTTTCGATTACACCTCCCAAATGATTATACGCGTCTTCTCTTCGGAGGACGGCAGCCGTTGTGCGGGATCGGAGTCACGTCCTTGATCATGCGAACCTCAAGACCGACAGCCTGCAGCGCACGGATGGCAGCCTCTCTGCCGGAGCCCGGGCCGTTGACAAAGACCTCGACGTTCTTCAGACCGTGCTCCATTGCCGCTCTTGCAGCGGTCTCTGCAGCGCTCTGTGCAGCAAACGGGGTCGACTTCTTGGAGCCGCGGAACCCGAGCTCACCGGCGGATGCCCACGAGATCGCATTGCCCTGCGTATCGGTGATGGTCACGATGGTGTTGTTGAACGTGGACTGGATATGCACCGCGCCGCTCTCGATATTCTTGCGCTCTCTGCGGCGTCTGATGGTGGTAACCTTCTTCTTCTGCTGTGCCAAGATACAGTCCCTCCTTACTTCTTCTTGTTCGCGATGGTCTTTGCCGGACCCTTGCGCGTTCTGGCGTTGGTCTTCGTGCGCTGTCCTCTGACAGGCAGACCCTTGCGGTGACGGACACCGCGGTAGCAGCCGATATCGACAAGGCGCTTGATATCCATAGCGACCTGACGGCGCTTGTCACCTTCCACGAGGCAGTTGTTGTCAATGTACTCGCGGAGCGCTGCAACATCGGTCTCGGTCAGGTCCTTCACTCTCGTGTCCGGATTGACGCCGGTTGCTGCGAGAATCTTGGCAGCCGTAGTACGGCCGATGCCGAAGATATAGGTCAGGCCGATCTCGACGCGCTTATTCTTCGGAAGGTCCACACCAGCGATTCTTGCCATAGTTTTCATACACCTCCAAATGATGGTTCATGTCAGAGCGCTTCAGCTCAGCCCTGACGCTGCTTATGCTTCGGATTTTCGCAAATGATCATGACTTTGCCCTTGCGCTTGATGACCTTGCACTTTTCGCACATGGGCTTGACGGAAGGTCTTACCTTCATTGGGATTACCTCCTTCTGGGTCTTTCGCGCTCAAATCACTTTGCGCGCCATGTGATTCTGCCCTTCGTCAGATCGTAGGGCGACATCTCTACTGTAACATGGTCACCGGGAACAATGCGGATATAGTTCGTTCTCAGCTTGCCGGAGATATGTGCAAGGATCACATGCTTGTTGGAAAGCTCGACCTTGAACATTGCATTCGGCAGGGCATCGATGACCACGCCTTCCACTTCAATTACATCCTGCTTCGACATCTTCGATGACCTCCTTGCGGGACTCATTTAATTTGGAATACGGACGCTTCGCTGCTGCATTGAGCTCTGCTAAGGCTCTGCGCAGCGCCTTGTCGGTCAGCCCTTCAAGGGGCAGCGTCCGGTCGGTTTTCCGGACATGCGCGGGATTCTTGCGCTTGGGGTGCAAGAGCGTGCGGTGTTCGCCGTCGGCGAGCAGCAGCTCCGCGCCGTCCAGTGCGGTGACGATGAAATACCTGCCGGCTTCTCTTCCGGCGGTCGCACACACGATCCGTCCGGCTTCACAGATAAACCGCTCCATGTGGCATCACCGTTTGGTCAGGATCATCGGACCGTTCTCGGTGATCGCGATCATATGCTCGAAATGCGCAGACCACGAGCCCGAATCGGTGACGACCGTCCAGCCGTTCTTCAGCGTGTGCACTGCATCTCCGACGAGGTTGATCATCGGCTCGATGCAGATCGTCATGCCGTCCGCAAGACGCATGCCGTGCCCCGCCTTGCCGTGATTGGGGACCTCCGGGTCCTCGTGCACCTCTCTGCCGATGCCGTGTCCGCAGTAATTCTGCACGATGCCGTAGCCGCGCTCGCGGCAATAGGCTTCAACGGTGTGGGAAACATCGCCCAGCCGCGCTCCGATCTGTGCCGCCTCGATCGCCTTATAGAGGCTTGCCTCGGTGTCATCAAGGAGCCTTCTGATCTCCGGAGCGACCTGCCCGACCGCGAAGGTGTAGCAGGTGTCGGAATTCCAGCCCTTGTATCTGGCGCCCAGATCGACGCTGACGATATCGCCCTCATTGAGCTTTCTGCCGCCGGGGATCCCGTGGATGACCTCCTCATTGACCGACACACAGGCGCTTGCGGGGAAGCCGTAGAGCCCGAGAAAATTCGGGACTGCGCCGTGCGAGGTAATGACGTGGTGAACGATCTTATCAATATCCCGGGTTGTCATGCCGGGCCGGAGCTTCGCCTCGACGGCATTGAGCGCGTCTGCGGCGATCTTGCCGGCTTCATGCATTTTCTCGATGTCTGCTTTTGTTTTGACAGAAACCATGCTTTGCCTCGGTTAGTCTGCGATGCCCAGCGCCTCGAACACGAGTTTTGTCGTGTCCGCAACTTCGTCCTGACCTTCGACGGTCACGAGCTTGCCGGACTCCCAGTAATAATCCTTCAGCGGAGCCGTCTTCTCCTCATAGACCTCAAGTCTGGAGAGCACGGTTTCCGGTGCGTCATCTGCGCGCTGCACGGTCTTGCCGCCGCAGACATCGCAGACATCCGGCTTCGTGGTGGGCTTATACTCGATGTGGTAGGAAGCGCCGCAGTTCTCGCAGACTCTTCTGCCGGACATTCTGGCGATGATGCGCTCGTTCGGGACATGGATCTCCAGCACCTTGTCGATGCGGACGCCCATTGCGTCGAGTGCCTCTGCCTGCGGGACGGTGCGCGGAAAGCCGTCGAGGATAAAGCCGTTTGCCGCATCCGGCTCAGCGATGCGGTCCTTGAGGATGCCGATGACGATCTCATCGGAGACGAGAGCGCCGCTTTCCATGGCAGCCTTTGCCTTGAGCCCGAGCTCGGTGCCGTTCTTGACAGCCTCGCGGAGCATGTTGCCGGTCGAGATCTGCGGGATGCCGACCTTTGCGGAGATCGCCTCCGCCTGTGTGCCCTTACCGGCGCCCGGAGCGCCTAACAGGATCAGGTTCATGTGTCATCCTCCTTCTTGCATTTCTTTTCAGCGCAGGAAGCCCGGGTGATGACGCATCATCAGCTGGGATTCGAGCGTTCTGACGGTTTCGATTGCGACGCTGACCACGATCAGGATCGACGTACCGCCCATCGACGAGACGTTGATGTTGGTAATCCTGAGGAAGATGATCGGGAAGACCGCAACGATGCCGAGGAACACCGCACCGACAAGCGAGATCTTGGAGAGCACTCTCTGGATATAATCCGAGGTGGGCTTTCCGGGACGGATGCCGGGGATGCCGCCGTTGGACTGACGCAGATTGTTTGCCATTTCAACCGGATTATAGGTGATCGCCACATAGAAGTAGTTGAACAGAATGATCAGGATGAAATAGACGACCGCATAAGAATAGCTCTGCGTGCTGAAGAACTTGGTGAAATAGTAGTAGAACTTCTGCCCGCCGGTGGTGTTGTCGTCGATATACTTGACCGGCTCCCAGAACATGGTGAACATGGACGGGAGGGACATGAAGCTCATTGCGAAGATGATCGGCATAACGCCCGACATGCAGACCTTGATCGGAATGTGGGTGTTCTGCCCGCCGTACTGCTTTCTGCCGACGACGCGCTTTGCGTACTGCACCGGGATGCGGCGCTCGGCTTCGTTGAAGAAGACGATGAGCACGACCATCGCGACGAAGATCAGCAGATAGATGACGACTGTGATGAAATACTTCTTGGGATCATCCATCACCAGACCGGCGAGGGTACCGATATCGATCGGGATTCTCGCGACGATGCCGGCGAAGAGGATCATGGAAACACCGTTTCCGATGCCCTTTTCGTTGATGCGGTTGCCCATCCAGATGACGAGCGAGGCGCCCGCCATGAAGGAGAAGATGATGACGAACATCGCAAACCAGCCGGTCGCACCGTCCTTCGCGATGGTGTACTTCACGGCGGAATTGTTGTCGCTGTCGGTCATGTTCTTCAGCGTCAGATAATAGGCAACAGACATGAACGCTGCCAGACCGAGCGCGACGAACGAGCTGATCTGGTTCAGCTTCTTTCTGCCGTCCTCACCCTCCTGCTGGAGTCGCTCCAGCGGCGGCAAAGCGTAGGTCAGAAGCTGAATGATGATGCTTGCATTGATGAACGGGGTGACGCCGAGCGAGAACATGGTCGCCTTCGCCAGCGCGCCGCCCGAAAGGATATTCAGATACTCGAGGAAGTTGCCGTTGCTTGCCTTCTCGGTCATCCAGGCACTGACGACTGCCGTGTCAAGGAAGGGGACCGTGATGGCGCCGCCGAGACGGAAAATCACGATGATGAACAGTGTAAAAAGCATCTTTTTACGGATCTCGGGAATGCCCCATGCCGTCTTCAGTGTTTTGAACACGTTACATCACCTCAGCCTTCCCGCCTGCCTTCTCGATTTTTTCAGCAGCCTGCGCAGTGAACTTCGCAGCCTGAACGGTCAGTCTGACATTCAGCTCGCCGTCGCCGAGGATCTTGACGCCGCCGTTCTCCGACTTGTTGATCAGACCTGCTGCGCGCAGAATTTCCTCTGTAACGACCGTGTCCTCCACGAATCTGTTCAGATCGCCGACATTGACGGTCGCATAGCGGGTCGCAAAGCGGTTGTTGAAGCCGCGCTTCGGGATGCGTCTTGCAAGCGGCATCTGACCGCCTTCAAAGCCGATTCTCACGCCGCCGCCGGAGCGGGCGTTCTGACCCTTGTGACCCTTGCCAGCCGTCTTGCCGCTGCCGGAGCCGTGGCCTCTGCCGATGCGCTTGACTTCGCGGTTGGAATCTGCTGCCGGGGTCAGTTCATGAATTTTCAATGGTTCGCACCTCCTTCGCAATTATGCTTCCTGAACCTTCACGAGGTGGGAAATCTTGTTGATCTTGCCAAGCGTCGCCGCGTTGTCGGGCTGCACGGTCGCATCACCGATCTTGCGGAGACCCAGAGAATGAGCGGTTGCGATCTGATCCTGCTTTCTGCCGATCAGGCTCTTCACAAGCTCGATTTTCTTAGCCATTTGAGCTCACTCCTAACTCGATTATTTGCCGAAGATCTCAGCGGTTGTCTTGCCGCGCTTTGCGGCGACTGCCTTGGCGTCAGTGCACTCGCAGAGACCCGCGATGGTAGCGCGCACGACATTGCAGGGGTTATTGGAGCGCTGGCTCTTGGTACGGATATCCTGAATACCAGCCATTTCGATGACCGCACGCACCGGACCGCCGGCGATCACACCGGTACCGGGAGCTGCAGGCATCATCAGCACGCGGCCTGCGCCGAACTTGCCGATGACCTCGTGCGGAATGGTCGTCCCGCGGAGGGTGACCTTCACCAGATTCTTCTTTGCGTCCTCAATGCCCTTGCGGATCGCATCCGGAACTTCGCCGGACTTGCCGAGACCGAAGCCGACAATGCCGTTGCCGTTGCCGACGACCACAAGTGCCGAGAACTTCATGATACGACCGCCCTTAACGGTCTTGCTGACACGGTTAATGGAGACAACGCGCTCCATCAGCTCCATGTTCGTTGCATCGATCAGTGCCAATCAAAGTCCCTCCTTCATCAGAACTGCAGCCCGTTTTCGCGGGCACCGTCTGCAAGCTCAGAAATTCTGCCGTGATAGAGGTAACCACCACGGTCAAAGACAACCTCGGTAATGCCCTTGTCTGCTGCCTTCTTCGCGATGGCAGCGCCGACTGCACGCGCACCCTCCTTGTTGCCGCCGTTGCCCTCGAAGCCCTTATCCTGCGAGGAAGCTGCTGCGAGCGTCACGCCTGCGACGTCGTCGATCAGCTGTGCATAGATGTGCTTGGTGGAACGGTAGACGCAAAGTCTCGGGCGCTGCGCAGTGCCGGAGATCTTCGCGCGGACTCTGCGGTGTCTCTTGAGACGGGCTTTGTTGCTGTCAATTTTCTTTACCATAGCAATTCACCTTTCTCCTTACTTCTTGCCCTTACCGGCCTTGCCTTCCTTGCGGATGATGTGCTCGCCCTCGTAGCGGATGCCCTTGCCCTTATAAGGCTCCGGCGGACGCTTCTCGCGGACCTCTGCTGCAAACTGACCGACCTTCTGCTTGTTGCAGCCGTTCACGACGATCGTGTTTGCATTGGGCACATCAACGGTAATGCCGTCCGGTTCAGGCATGACAACGTCATGGGAATAGCCAAGGTTCATGACGAGGTTCTTGCCGTCCTTCTTGGCTCTGTAGCCGACGCCCTCGATGACGAGCGTCTTCTTGAAGCCGTCGTTCACGCCGAGCACCATGTTGTGGATCAGCGTTCTGGTGAGACCGTGCAGTGCGCGGTTCTCCTTGCTGTCGTCGGGGCGGGCGATCTTCACCTGTCCGTCCTCGACGGTAACTGTCATCTTCGCGTTTGCGCGATACGAATCCTCGCCCTTCGGACCCTTGACGGTGACCAGATTGGTATCGTCAACGGTGACGGTAACACCGGCAGGAATCGCAATCGGCATTCTTCCGATTCTAGACATGACTGCGTTCCTCCTTCTTACCAGACGTATGCGAGCACTTCGCCGCCGACATTGAGCTCTCTCGCCTTCTTGTCGGTCATGATGCCCTTGGACGTGGAGACGATCACGATGCCCAGACCCTTGCGGACCTTCGGCATATCCTCGCAGGAGCTGTAAATTCTCAGACCCGGCTTGGAAATGCGTCTCAGACCGCTGATGACGGGCGTTCTGTTCTCGTCGTATTTCAGATTGATGCGAATGATGCCCTGCTTGCCGTCCTCGATGACCTGAAAGCTCTTGACATAGCCCTCATCCGTGAGGATCTGGGTGATAGCCTTCTTCACGTTGGAAGCAGGAACGTCAACAGTGGCGTGCTTCGCGGTATTTGCGTTGCGGATCCGGGTCAGCAGATCCGCAATGGTATCGGAAATTTGCATACCAATGACCTCCTTATTCTATCGTCCGGTATTACCAGCTGGCCTTCTTGACGCCGGGGATCTGACCGTCGTGTGCAAGCTCTCTGAAGCAGATTCGGCAGATACCGAACTTTCTCAGGTAGGCATGAGGTCTGCCGCAGATTTTGCATCTGTTATAGGCACGGGTCGAGAACTTCGGAGCTCTCTGTGCCTTCAGGATCATAGATTTCTTTGCCATGTTCTCCTCCCTCTCACTTCGCGAACGGGGCGCCGAGCAGCGTGAGCAGCTCCTTGGCTTCCTCGTCGGTCGTTGCGGTGGTGATGAAGTTGATGTCCATGCCGCGGACCTTGTCGATCTTGTCGTACTCGATCTCCGGGAAGATCAGCTGCTCCTTGATGCCGGTGGAATAGTTGCCCTTGCCGTCAAAGGAATTGGGGTTGATGCCGCGGAAGTCACGGACGCGCGGGAATGCGACATTGAAGAGCTTGTCGACGAAATCCCACATCTTCTCGCCTCTGAGCGTGACCTTCACGCCGATCGGCATGCCCTCTCTGAGCTTGAAGTTTGCGACGGACTTCTTCGCGCGGCAAACGACCGGGCGCTGACCGGTGATCAGAGCGAGGTCGCCCATGATCGCGTCGATCGCCTTGGCGTTTTCCTTTGCCTCGCCGGCACCGACATTGATGACGACCTTATCGAGGCGCGGAAGCTGCATCACATTCTTGTAGCCAAACTTTTTCATCAGCGCCGGAGCGACGGTGCTGACATAGTAATCTTTCAGTCTTGCCATCATCGTTCTCCTTTACTCACTCAAACGTCGCGCCGCACTTCTTGCAGACGCGGAGCTTCACTTTCTTGTCGCCCTTCTGCTCGAAGGTGTGACCGACTCTGGTGGGCTTGCCGCACTTGGGGCAGATGAGCTGGACCTTGCAGGCGTAGATCGGGGACTCCGCTCTGACAATGCCGCCCTGCTGACCGACTCTGGTGGGCTTGACGTGCTTGGTGATCATGTTGATGCCCTCAACGATGACCTTGCCCTCCTTCGGGCTGACCTCAACGACCTTGCCGGTCTTGATCGTCTTCTTCTCGATGTCGGTGTACTTATCGATGGGATCACCGACGAGCAGGCGAACGGTGTCGCCCTTCTTGACATGCATACTCATTGTTGCCGGTACCTCCCTTATCACAGGACTTCCGGTGCGAGCGAGAGGATCTTGACGTAGTCATGCTCTCTGAGCTCTCTTGCGACCGGTCCAAAAATACGGGTCCCTCTGGGGGTCTTGTCTTCCTTGATGATCACGGCTGCGTTCTCATCAAAGCGGATATAGGTGCCGTCATCTCTGCGCAGGCCCTTTGCGGAACGCACGATGACTGCCTTGACGACGTCGCCCTTCTTCACAACGCCGCCGGGTGTTGCTTTCTTAACGGAAGCGACAATGACATCACCGATGTTCGCATAGCGTCTGCGGGTGCCGCCCAGCACGCGGATGCACATGAGCTCCTTCGCGCCGGTATTGTCTGCAACCTTTAAGTAAGACTGCATCTGAATCACAGCAGGTTCCTCCTATCTGTTGCGCTGCGCTCTGCACGGTATCAGCCGTACAGCCTCGCGCTGCGCGTCGTTGTTGGTTCTTACTTCGCCTTCTCGATGATCTCGACCACGCGCCATCTCTTATCCTTGGAGAGCGGACGGGTCTCCATCACGAGGACGCGGTCACCGACTCTGCACTCGTTCTTCTCATCGTGTGCCTTGAGCTTGACGGTGCGCTTGATGATCTTCTTGTAGAGCGGATGCTGGACATGGTCTGCGATCGCGACCACGACGGTCTTATCCATCTTGTCGCTGACGACCAGACCTGTACGGGTCTTTCTCAGATTTCTCTCGACAGTTTCACTCATGACCTGTCCTCCTTCCTCATGCCTTTGCCGCAGGCTGTGCGGCGCGCATGCAAGTCTTGACACGGGCAATATCTCTCTTGACTGCCTTCAGTCTGGCAGTGTTCTCAAGCTGGTTTGCAGCGAGCTGAAAGCGGAGATTGAACAGCTCCTCCTTGAGGGTCTGAAGCTGCGCAGCCATCTCTTCGTAGCTCATCTCTCTGATATCGGAAGCCTTCATGCCTGTGCACCTCCATCCTGCTCAGCCTTTGCAACGATCTTGCACTTGACAGGCAGCTTGTGCATTGCCAGACGAAGTGCGTCCTTGAGGTCTGCTTCGGAGATCGGCTTATCCTTGTCAGCACCGATCTCGAACATCACTCTGCCGGGCTTGACCACGGCGACCCAGTACTCCGGAGAACCCTTACCGGAGCCCATGCGGGTCTCAGCCGGCTTCTCGGTGACGGGCTTGTCGGGGAAGATCATGATCCAGACCTTACCGCCTCTCTTGATACGGCGGGTCATCGCAATACGGGCAGCCTCGATCTGGTTCGAGGTGATCCACGACGGCTCGAGTGCGACAAGACCGAAATCGCCGTAAACGACTTTGTTTCCGCGCAGTGCACGACCGGTCAGACGGCCTCTGTGCACGCGGCGGTACTTAACTCTCTTTGGAAGCAGCATTTGCGGAACCTCCCTCTCTTCTGAATCCGCCCTGCGGACGGTCGCTGCGCGGTCTGCGGTCACCGCCGTTGCCGTTGCCGTTGAAATCGCGGCGCGGTCTGCGGTCGCCGCCGCCGTTGCGGTCGTCTCTGCGGCGTCTGTTGTCACGCGGACGGTCGTTCTTTCTCTCAAAGCGCTCCTTGGAGGCAGCTGCCTTTGCGGCGTCGCCCTTGAGGATCTCGCCCTTGTAGATCCAGACCTTGATGCCGATTCTGCCGTAGGTGGTGTTCGCCTCGGCAAAGCCGTAATCGATGTCAGCGCGGATGGTCTGCAGCGGGATCGTGCCCTCGTGGTAGCACTCGGAGCGGGCGATTTCAGCGCCGCCGAGTCTGCCGCCGCACTTGATCTTGATGCCCTTTGCGCCCGACTTCATCGTTCTGCCGATGGAGCCCTTCATGGCGCGGCGGAAGGACACGCGGTTCTCGAGGTCAGCTGCGATCTTCTCTGCGACGAGCTGTGCGGAGAGGTCCATGTTCTTGATCTCGATGATGTTGATGTTGACGCTCTTGCCGATGCGCTTCTGAATGTCCTCTCTGAGCTTGTCGATCTCCTGACCGCCTCTGCCGATCACGAGACCCGGCTTTGCGCAGTGGATGTGGATGCGGACCTTATCGGAGAGGCGCTCGATCTCGATGCGGGCGATGCCGGCAGCGTAGAGCTTCTTCTTGATGAACTCACGCAGGTTGTAGTCCTCAACGAGCGTATCGCCGAAGGTCTTCTTATCGGCGAACCAGCGGGAATCCCAGTCCTTGATGATACCGACGCGGAGACCGTGCGGATTAACCTTCTGTCCCATCGATTACGCCTCCTTTTCCTTCAGAATGATTGTGATATTGGACGTGCGCTTGTTGATGCGGAATGCTCTGCCGTGTGCGCGCGGGCGGATTCTCTTGAGAATCGGGCCCGGACCCACGAAGCAGGCTGCGACATAGAGCGCATCCTTGTTCATGGAATGGTTGTTGTCGGCGTTTGCGATCGCGGAATTTAAGAGCTTCTTGACGATCGGAGAAGCCGCCTTCGGGGTCAGATCCAGTGCTGCGAGTGCGATCTCAACCGGCTGATTACGGATGAGGTCGAGCACGATCTGCACCTTTCTGGGCGAAATGCGCTCGCCGCGCAGGATCGCCTTTGCTTCAGTGTTAGCCATGAAATCTCCTCCTTCCGATTACTTCTTGCCGTTGTTCGAGGTCTTGGAGCCGGCATGACCCTTGAAGGTGCGGGTCGGGGCGAACTCGCCCAGCTTATGACCGATCATTTCCTCGGTGACGAAAACCGGAATGTGCTTGCGTCCGTCATGGACAGCGAAGGTGTGGCCGACAAACTCCGGGAAAATGGTGGAAGAGCGGCTCCAGGTCTTGATGACCTTCTTTTCGCCGGTCGCGTTCATTGCCTCGACCTTCTTGTACAGGGACTCCAGAACATACGGGCCCTTCTTAACGCTTCTGCTCATGCTGTGTCAGCCTCCTTTCTTATTTACCGTTTCTGCGCTTCACGATCAGCTTATCGGAAGGCTTGTGATGCTTTCTCGTCTTGTAGCCGAGAGCGGGCTTGCCCCACGGGGTGACAGGACCGGGACGACCGATCGGGGACTTGCCCTCGCCGCCGCCGTGCGGGTGGTCGTTCGGGTTCATGACAGAACCGCGGACGGTCGGGCGGATGCCCATGTGACGGGTTCTGCCCGCCTTGCCGATGTGGACGTTCTCGTGGTCGATGTTGGAGACCTGACCGATCGTCGCCTTGCCGATGACCGGGACCTTTCTCATCTCACCGCTGGGGAGACGGACGAGTGCATAAGCACCCTCCTTGGACATGAGCTGTGCCTGGTTGCCGGCGGAGCGCACGAGCTGACCGCCCTTGCCCGGATAGAGCTCGATGTTGTGGATGAAGGTACCGACCGGGATCGCCGTCAGCGGAAGTGCATTGCCCGGCTTGATGTCGGCGTCCTCGCCGCTGCGGACGGTGTCGCCGACCTTGAGGCCGTGCGGTGCGAGGATGTAGCGCTTCTCGCCGTCCTCATACTGCACGAGCGCGATGAATGCGCTGCGGTTCGGGTCGTACTCGAGGGTGATGACGGTCGCGTTCATGCCGTCCTTATTGCGCTTGAAGTCGATGATTCTGTACTTCGGGCGCACGCCGCCGCCGTGATGGCGCACGGTGATTCTGCCGGTGTTGTTTCTGCCGGACTTCTTCTTCAGCGTCACGCACAGAGACTTCTCCGGGCCGTTCTTGGAAAGTGCCGAATAATCGGTGACAGTCATTCCTCTGCGGCCGGGAGTGGTCGGCTTATATGCCTTGATTGCCATTTGATTGTTTCACTCCTTAAAATCAATGCTGTTTTATCGGGAGCATGACTCCCATATTGGCAGCGGGTCTCATGCCCGCCGCGGTTCCGTTCTCACAGAGGAGATCAGAACATACCGTCGAAGAACTCGATGGTGCCGTTGCGCTTCTTGCCGCTGGCATCCGCTTCCGGCTCCGGGTTCACGGTCACAACAGCCTTCTTCCAGCTGGGGGTCGTGCCTGCGAATCTGCCGACTCTCTTGTGACGGCCGCGCACGCGCACGGTGTTGACCTTGGTGACCTCGACGTTGAAGAGCTTTTCAATCGCATCGGCGATCTCGAGCTTGTTTGCGTCCTTTGCGACGCGGAAGGTGTACTTGCCCTGCGCGAGCTGGTCAGTGGACTGCTCGGTGATGACCGGCTTCAGAATGATATCCTGCGGTGCTTTCATTTGTCGTACACCTCCTCGATTCTGGTGACGGCACCCTTGCTGAGGATCAGTGCATCCGCATTGAGGATGTCGTAGACATTGATGGTGTTGACGGCAGCGGTCTTGACGCCGGGAATGTTCGCAGCGCTCTTGACGATGACCTTGTCTGCCTCCTGTGTGACGATCAGCGCCTTGCCGGTGACCTTCAGACCCTCGAGCATCTTGACGATGGTCTTGGTCTTGTAGTCATCCATAGCGAGATTGTCGATGACAAGCAGGTTCTTGTCGAGCACCTTCTGCGAGAAAGCAGAGAGCATCGCGAGTCTGCGAACCTTCTTGTTGAGGGTGAAGCGATAGCTTCTGGGCTTGGGACCGAGCGCGACGCCGCCGTGATACCACTGCGGTGCTCTGGTCGAGCCCTGACGTGCATGACCGGTGCCCTTCTGACGGTACGGCTTTCTGCCGCCGCCGGAGACCTCGGTGCGGGTCAGCGTGGACTGTGTGCCCTGACGCTGATTTGCAAGATAATTGACGACTGCCGCGTGCATGACTGCCTCGTTCGGGGTGATGCCGAACACAGTGTCCTTGAGCTCGGTTTCGGAAACCTGCGCGCCGTTCATATCATAAACCGGAACTGTTGCCATTGCGATTTCCTCCTTCCTTAACCCTTCTTCACGCTGTTGCGGATCGTGACAAGGCTGCCCTTCGGACCCGGGATCGCACCGCGGATCGCGATGAGATGGTTCTCGGCGTCAACCGTGACGACCTTCAGATTCTGCACAGTGACAGTGACTGCACCCATGTGACCTGCGAGGCCCTTGCCCTTGTAGATGCGGGACGGGGACGAGCAGGCGCCCATGGAGCCCGCCTGACGGTGGACCGGACCGGTGCCGTGTGTTTCCTTCAGTCTGTGCTGCCCGTAACGCTTGATCGGGCCTGCATAACCCTTACCCTTGCTGGTGCCCTGCACATCGACGATGTCGCCTGCAGCAAAGATATCGGTCTGGATCGCGTCGCCGACATTGAAGGCGGAGCAATCCTCAAGGCGGAACTCTCTCAGAGCGCGGAGTGCGCCGGTGTTCGCCTTATCGAAGTGACCCTTCAGCGGTCTGTTGACCTTGTCGGCCTTCGCAGTGCCGAAGCCGACCTGAATGGCGTCGTAGCCGTCGTTTTCCACGGTCTTCTTCTGAACGACGAAGCAGGGACCTGCTTCCACGACCGTGACCGGAACGACCTTGCCGGTCTCGTCGAAGATCTGCGTCATGCCGATCTTCCTGCCAAGAATGGCTTTCTTCATTGGGTTTTCCTCCTTTGGTTATTGGTTGACGCATCGGTGCGCCAACTTGACCGGCGGCGTTGAAAAAGGAGTGCCGCCCTCTCCTCACGGTTCCGCGTGTATGACCGGAAATCAGGTCATGTCCACGTTCAGGCTGACGCCTGCGGGAACCTCGAGCTTTGTGAGACTGTCGATCGTTGCCTGCGTCGGACGGATGACGTCGATCAGACGCTTGTGGGTACGAAGCTCGAACTGCTCACGGCTGTCCTTGTACTTGTGCACTGCACGAAGGATCGTCACGATCTCCTTCTCAGTCGGAAGCGGGATCGGACCCGAAACCTTCTGTGCACCGCCGCGCTTTGCCGTCTCGACGATCTTTGCTGCCGCCGCGTCGACCAGTGCGTGCTCGTAACCCTTGATCTTGATTCTCACTCTTTCGCTGCCTGCCACTTGATAACCCTCCTCATCAGAATTTTGCCGGGGGATCGATATGAATACATCCTGTGTTTTCCTGCAACATTTCGCGCGGTGAACGCTTACCACTCCGCCGCGTGTTTCTTATGCATCACATAAAAAATCCCGATTGCAAGCAGCATTCTTGCATCGGGCATTGAGGAATGAGACCGCGCAGGAAAATCTCCCGCGACCGATGAAACTGCGCACGACCTGCTGAAAGCACCGCCTTCCCGACAAGTCCGTCTGTAAGCCGACTTCCTTGCCGCCCTCGGCAGCCTTCCGCGGTTTCGCCGCATTTTCACACCACAGTGCAGTATCTCATTTCGCCCGTCTAGCGGACATGCTCCGCGCCAAATTACCGGCACACAGCCGCAACCTTGGCACATCTATGCATATCTTGTGCATCAGCCTTACAAGTATAACACAAATCGGGCGCAAATGCAAGGGCTCCCCTGCATTTTCCGCCCGATTCCGATTGAGAATTTTCGCAGTGATCTCCGCAGAATTTTGTGCACTTTATGGATACAGCATTTCTCCGGCAGCCGCACGGCACGCAAATATACTATTTATATAAAAGCAAAGACGGTTTTTACCAGCTGAATGTGGTTGCGGTGACAGGCTTGTTGACGTTGACATTCGGCATGCAGAAGCCTTCGTAGCAGTAGTAGTTGGTTTCGTCGGTGACCTTGTTGGTGTCCTCGCCGTAGACGAGACGGTTGGTGTCGCGGGTAAGGTCAACCTCGCGCCATCTGCCGCCGATGTAGATGGCATTCCACGCATGGTCGTCGTCGTTGAGGACAACGCAGGGAACGCCGTTCTCACGGCACATGATGGTGTAGATGCTGGAGAAGTCAAGGCAAACGCCGGTGTAGTTCTGTGATACATATTCAGACGGGTTGAGAACATAGTTGACATAGTATCTCGGCGTGACAAGAACGTTGACCTTGTAGTAGTCGTACTTGAGGTTAGAGGTCATCCAGTCGTGGAGCCTAAGCGCCTTGGTGCCATTCTTGTAGTTGTTGTCGCCGAGGATTTCGTGAGACTTGTCAATCCAGTATTGAACGTCATCGTTTGTGCTGTCAGACATGCACGGATAATTGTAATTGCGGTTGTTAAGAGCGTTCTCAGGAGTAATGCCTGCGTCGTTGAGAAGATTGTTGAGGTAATTTCTTCTTGCAATCGGGCTGAATTCTTCAGAGAAGTAGTGCTCTTCACCGTAGCAAAGGTAGAAGTGGAAATCTTCACTGTTGTCAGATGCACAGTTTACACAGAGGTAGACAGAGATGTCGTTACCATCAAGTGTGCCTGTGATGTTGTAGATGCCATTGACATAGGTGTTATCCCAGAGGTCAGCAGACGCGATGATGAGGTCACCATCCTTGCGAACATTGTACTTTGGAGTGACATCATTAGTTTCATATTCAATTACAACGTCACAGTCGCCGCTTGCTTTAATTGTAAGGTCACGATTATTTTCGATAGTTGCAACAAAACCTTTGTAGCAAGCAGTGCGAACGGGCTCACCGTTCTTGCCGATACCAAGAGCGCAGGCATTGCCAAGATCGTAGAAGTACCATGTCTTAATGTCAGATGTGAGGTATTTGCCGCGAGCTTTGTTGAGATGAAGAGTGCGATTCGGATTGATTGCTTCAACGTACGGATGATACTGAAGCCTGCTGTATGCAGCGTCACCGGAGGACTTTGACTGTGCAGCGGTGGTGCGGGTTGCGGTCGTTGTGGTTTTTGTCGTTGTTTTTGTCGTTGTTGTTGTTTTTGTGGTTGTTGTCGTTCCGGCGGTCGTATGGCTTTCTGCGGCAGCAGTCTGCACCGCAGAAGACTCGCCGCTGCTCTCTGCCGCACGGAGAAACTGATCAAAGTCCGGGTCGATCTTCGGATTCGCACCCTCAAAGACAAAATGGGAATTCGGGTCCCAATCTTTGCCGTAATCCCCGTCGCCGTCGCCGCCCGCGACAATCTCCGCATCTTCGGCGTGATTTTCCGGCGCGTTGCTGTCAGCGCATCCGGAAGCGGTCACGCAGAGCATCGCCGCCAGCAGAAACGTCAGTATCCTTTTCATGAAAGGATTCCTTCTTTCGTTTGTTTTTCCCTATTATAAACGTTTTCCCGTCGAATGTCAAGTGCTGAGAATCTGCCGCCCGTGCTGCTGCCGGACGTGCGATCGGCACGCGGAACGGCGAGCAGGAGACACAGTCCAGACCGATCTCGCGGCAGCACCCGACAGAGGTCGGGGCGGCGCCGTGCAGAACGGCTGCCGGAGGAAAATGCCGGTCCGGGCTCCGGGCCGCCTGTGAATATTTGACAGGGCACTTGACAAGAGGCTGATTCTTTGGTATAATAATAACAACCATCGGCTGGCGAAACGAATCGCCCGGCAGATGCAGATTCCACATGAAAAACAGGAGGTTTTGACATGGGCATTTTTCAGAGACTGAGCGATATCCTGAAGGCGAACATCAACGACATGATCGACAAGGCAGAGGATCCGGAGAAGCTCGTCAAGCAGATCATCATGGACATGCAGAAGGAGCTGACCAAGGCTACGCAGGCACTGGGCAAGGCTGTCGCAAGTGAGCGTATGGTCGAGAAGCAGTACCGCAATGCCTGTGCGATCTCCGCCAGCTGGGAGTCCCGCGCAAAGGCTGCCCTGAAGGCAGGCGATACCGAGCTTGCAAAGAAGGCACTGGCAAGCAAGGTCAAGGCGGACGAGGACGTCGCCAACTACCGCGAAATGTACGAGACCATCTCCAACCAGACCGAGGCGATCCGCTCGCAGGTCGAGGTGCTGAAGTCCAAGATCCAGGAGGCGAAGAGCCGCGAGGCAATGCTCATCGCACGCTCCCAGATGGCAGATACCACCAAGGCGCTGGCACAGAGCATCGGCGGCATCGACACCAAGAGCAGCTTCGACAAGCTCTCCCGCATGGAGGAGAAGATCGAGCGCAAGGAAGCAGAGGCTGCAGCATTCAGCGAGATTCTCGGCGCCGGCAAGCCCGAGGAGACTGCGACCTTCGAGGAGCTCGAGCGCAATGCGCGCGTCGACACCGAGCTGGAGCGCCTGATGGCTGAAATGGGCATGCTCCCGGCAGAGGCACCCGCCGATCCGGAGCTGGCAGAGCTTGCCGCGCTCGCAGGCATGTCCGACGCCGTTCCCGGAGTGCCCGGTGAGCCCGGCGAGGCAGGGACTCCTGCAACCTGATTTCCATAGCTGCGAACAGTTCGGCACAGTCTCACTCTCGCGGTGGGGCTGTGCTGTTTCTTAAGAAGACCACAGAAGGGAGGCTTTCAGCATGGCAAGACGGCGCAGAATCCGCTGGGACCGCGTGTTTATCACTGCCGCGCTCTTCATCGGGCTGATCATTCTGCTCGGCTCGTGTGCGCAGAAGTGCTCGGGCAGGAGCAGCAAAGAGGAAAGCTCCTCCGGCAGCCCGCTGGAGCCGCTCGGCTCCGACAGCTCCCGCACAGGCAGCACCGAGAGCAACGGTGGAAGCGGCGATGAGCCCGCACAGACGCAGACCACGCCCGCCGCACTCCCGGCTGATTACACACGCAAGAACGTGACCGCCAATGAGATGTACAAGGGCTCGCTCGTGCTGGTCAATGACGACAACCCGAACCATCTCTCCCGCGAGGAGCTCGATCTCCAGCAGATCTATTACGCCTCCGACCGCCCCGACTGCTATGTGCTCTCCTATCCCGCCTACACCTTCCTCAACCGCACCGCGCTCACCCGCTTCAACGCGATGATGAAGGCGTATTTTGCGGCGACCTCCAATTCGGAGATCATGTTCAATTACGGCTATCTCGAGACCGGCAAGGAAAAGAGCAATCCCGAATCGTCCAGCGGTCTGAATATCCAGCTGCATCTGAAGCTCGCAAACGGCAGCTACGATTTCATCTCCAACACCGGAAAATACGCCTGGATCTTCGAGCATATGGACAGCTACGGCTATATTCTGCGCTATCCGGCGGATAAGAGCGATATCACCGGCGTCAAGCATGCACATCCGTATTCGGCGATCCGCTATGTCGGCACGCCGCACGCCGCCTATATCAAGCAGAATAACCTCTGCCTCGAGGAATACCTCGATCTGCTGAAAAATCAGTATGCCTTCGGGCAGGGCATGCTCGATTTCACGGTCAACGAGCTGCAATACCGCATCTACTATGTTCCCGCAAGCCGCACCGGCGATACGGAGGTGCCCGTGCCGGTCAAGGAGAGCTTCGATATCTCCGGCAACAACGTGGACGGGTTCATTGTCACCGTGCAGATGAACTGACGGGAGGTGCACCATGCCGATTCGCGACCCCGAACACGGACTGGAAGCCCTGCTGCGCAGGCTCGGACTGCGGCGGAAGAAGGTCGTTTCCGTGGCATTTCTGCCGCGCCCCGCAAGCGTCTTTGAGGGGGCGGTGCGCTTTCAGATGCCGCAGGATTTCCGCATTGCGGAATACACGCGGGACAAGGCGGTTTTCCGCGGCAAGGACAGGCAATACCGGCTGACCGTCACGGTGATGCACTTTGCGGCGCGGCTCTCGCGCGTGAAGGCGGAGGACCTGACAGAGACCTTTTCGTCGCTGCTGCATGTCAGCGGATATCCGCAGCTGCGGCGCGCGAAGGAGGACAAGTTCACCGCGCTCCGTGCCGACTGGGCGGCGGAGGGCTGCGTGCTCTATCTGATTCAGGTGCAGCAGACCGCGGCGGTGCTGCTCTGGGAGCATATCCCACAGGCACGCGCCGGCGAGTGTGACGCAATGCTCCGCTCGGTCACGGTCAACGCCGCAAGGCTCAGGGCAATAGGGAAGTAAAGGTGTCTCCGACGGATGATAATGGGACTCTGCCCCAATATCATCCGTCGGAGACACTACTATTATTATCAACACAAAAACGGGAGGACATTGCGTCCTCCCGTTTGTTTTGCATCTGAGATCAGAAGTTGACCTTTCTTGCGACATAGCTGGTGTGCAGGATCTCGTGTGCCTTGTGCCCGCCGACCTCGCCGAGGAACTCCTTGTAGAGCGTCTGGACTGCGGGGTTATCCTGCGACTTGCGCATTTCCATCTCCGCATCGACGCTGTAGAGTGCCTTTGCACGCTCCGCGCGCAGATCGGTGAAGTTGCGCACCGATGCCGGCTGAATCGGCTGACCGCCGCCGTTGACGCAGCCGCCCGGGCAAGCCATGATCTCGATGAACTGGTAATCCGCCTCGCCGGCGCGGACCTTGTCCATCAGCTTTCTTGCATTTGCGAGCCCGCTTGCCACCGCGACCTTCACGGTCACGCCGCCTGCGGTGTAGGATGCCTCCTTGATGCCCTCGATGCCGCGGACCTCACGGAACTCGACCTTGTCGGCTGCGAGCTTCTCGCCGCTGATCTTCTCGACTGCGAAGCGGAGTGCTGCCTCCATGACGCCGCCGGTCGCACCGAAGATCAGACCGCCGCCGGAATAGATGCCGAGCGGATCGTCGAACTTCTCGTCCGGCAGTGCGCGGAAGTCGATGCCTGCGCGCTCGATCATTCTGCCGAGCTCACGGGTCGTCAGTGCGATGTCGACATCGGGCACGCCCGCTGCGGACTGATCGTCTCTGCCGCACTCGAATTTCTTCGCGGTGCACGGCATGACCGACACGGAAACGATATCCTTCGGATCCCAGCCCATCTTCTCGGCGTAGTAGGTCTTGATGATCGCGCCCTGCATCTGCTGCGGAGACTTGCAGGTCGAGAGATTCGGGATCAGATCGGGGAAATAGTGCTCACAGAACTTGACCCAGCCCGGCGAGCAGGAGGTGATCATCGGCAGCACGCCGCCCTTGGTGACGCGCTCGATCAGCTCGGTGCCCTCCTCCAGAATGGTGAGGTCCGCGCCGAAGTTGGTGTCGGTCACGACGTCGAAGCCGAGTCTGCGCAGTGCGGCAGCCATCTTGCCCTCGACATTCGTGCCGATCGGGTAGCCGAAGAGCTCGCCCAGACCCGCGCGCACAGACGGTGCGGTCTGCACGACGACATGCTTGGTCGGGTCTGCGATCGCCGCGAACACCTTGTCCGTGAAGTCCTTCTCCGTCAGCGCGCCGGTCGGGCAGACCGCGATGCACTGACCGCAGGAGACACAGGCAGTCTCGCCGAGACCCTTGTTGAACTGCGAGCCGATGCGGGTGATGAAGCCTCTCTCATTCGGACCGATGACGCCGATACCCTGTGTCACGGCACATGCTGCGACGCAGCGGCGGCAGAGGATACATTTGTTGTTGTCGCGGATCATGTGTGCCGCGGAGTCGTCGATCTCGTGCTCGGTGCGCTCGCCTGCGTAGACGTCCGCGTCGGTGATGCCGAGATCATGTGCCAGCGCCTGCAGCTCGCAGTTCTTGCTGCGCACGCAGGAGAGGCACTTCATATCGTGGTTGGAGAGCAGCAGCTCCATCGTCTTTCTGCGGGAATCCAGCACCTTCGGGGAGTTGGTCTGTACCTCCATGCCCTCGGAGACCGGATAGACACATGCGGCGACCATTCTTGCCGGACCGAGGTTCGGACCGCGCATTTCCGCTGCCTCGACGATGCACATTCTGCATGCGCCGATCTCATTGATGTCCTTCAGATAGCAGAGCGTCGGAATGGTGACACTCGCTGCTCTTGCTGCCTCCAGAATGGAAGTACCCTTCGGAACGGAAACAGCAAAGCCGTTGATTTTTACATTGATCATATCACTCATGCTCTTACCCCTCCTTACTGCTTGCTGATCGCCTTGAACTTGCACTGTGCCATGCAGGCGCCGCACTTGACGCACTTTTCGCTGTCGATCTCGAACGATGCGAGCTTGTGACCCGGCGCGACGTATTCAGTTCTTGCGATCGCGGAGGCCGGGCACTGCTTTGCGCACATGCCGCAGCCGATGCACTTCTCCTTGTCGATCGTGAACTGCAGCAGGTCCTTGCAGACGCCTGCCGGGCACTTCTTGTCGACAATGTGTGCGATGTACTCATCGCGGAAGAAGCGGAGCGTGGAGAGCACAGGGTTCGGAGCCGTCTGACCCAGACCGCAGAGGGAGTTGGTCTTGATATACTGGCAGAGCTCCTCGAGCTTGTCGATATCCTCGAGCTTGCCGTTGCCCTTGGTGATGCGGTCAAGGATCTCATAGAGACGCTTGGTGCCGATGCGGCACGGCGTACACTTGCCGCAGGACTCGTCCATCGTGAACTGGAGGAAGAACTTCGCGATATCGACCATGCAGTTGTCCTCGTCCAGAACGATCAGACCGCCCGAGCCGATCATGCAGCCGATCGCTGCGAGCGAATCGTAGTCGACGTTGACGTCATAGTGCTGGAGCGGGATGCAGCCGCCGGAGGGACCGCCCGCCTGTGCCGCCTTGAACTTCTTGCCGTTCGGGATGCCGCCGCCGATCTCCTCGATGATCTCGCGGAGGGTCGTGCCCATCGACACCTCGACCAGACCGGTGTTCTTGATCTTGCCGCCGAGCGCGAAGACCTTCGTGCCCTTGGAATTGCCGTTGCCCATCGAGGCATACCACTGTGCGCCCTTCAGAATGATCTGCGGGACGTTTGCGTAGGTCTCGACGTTGTTCAGAATGGTCGGCTTGCGGTAGAGACCCTGCTCTGCCGGGAACGGCGGACGCGGACGCGGCTCACCGCGGTTGCCCTCGATCGAGGTCATCAGTGCGGTCTCCTCGCCGCAGACGAATGCGCCTGCACCGAGTCTCAGGTCGATATCGAAATCAAAGCCGGTGCCGAAGATATCCTTGCCGAGCATGCCGTTCTCGCGCGCCTGCTGGATCGCGATGCGGAGACGCTGAACCGCGATCGGATATTCCGCACGGACATAGATATAGCCCTGATTTGCGCCGATTGCAAAGCCTGCGATCGCCATAGCCTCGAGCACAACATGCGGGTCACCCTCCAGCACGGAGCGGTCCATGAACGCGCCCGGGTCGCCCTCGTCGGCGTTGCAGCAGACATACTTCTGATCTGCATCCGGAACGAGATTGCGGGCGAGCTTCCACTTCTGACCGGTCGGGAAGCCGCCGCCGCCTCTGCCGCGGAGCCCCGAATCGAGGATCTCCTGAATGACGGTCTCGGGGGTCATCTCGGTCAGCACCTTGTGCAGTGCCATATAGCCCTTTCTGGCGATGTACTCCTTAATGTCCTCCGGGTTAATCAGGCCGCAGTTGCGCAGTGCAACACGGTGCTGCTTCGCATAGAAGGTGGTCTGTGCGAGGGACTTGATCTCGTCGGAGCCCTCGGTCACGGTCTCGTCGTAGAGGAACTCCTTGACGGGCTTGCCGCCGATCAGGTGCTCATCGACGATGCGGGGGATCATTTCCATTTTGACATGGGTATAGAATGCGCCCTCGGGATAGACGATCATGATCGGTCCGCGCTCGCAGAGACCGAAGCAGCCGGTGCGCACGACAAAGACCTTTTCCTCGATGCCCTTTTCCTTCAGCAGCTTTTCGAGCTCATCGGCGATCTTCATAGAGCCGGAAGAGGTACATCCGGTACCGCCGCACATGAGCACATGCTTCTCGTACTTTGCGCCGTCGTGCTCCTTGCCCAGACGGAGCGCCATTTCTGCACGCATGGCTTCCTTGATTGCAGTAAGCTCCTGCAATGTCTTCATAGTAAACCTCCTGTAATTCCGTCCGAATCAATCGGCGTATTTCGCGAGAATTTCCTCGATCTCCTTGGTGCTTCCGGTCAGTCTGCCGTAGACGTCGTCGTTGATCGTGACGACGGGCGCCAGACCGCATGCGCCGACACAGCGGCAGTCATCGAGCGAGAACTTGCCGTCCTGCGTGATCTCACCGGACTCGATGCCAAGCGTCTGCTCGAGCTTTTCCATGACGGCACCGGAGCCCTTGACGTAGCACGCGGTGCCGAGGCAGACCGAAATGCGGTATTTGCCCTTGGGAGACATCGTAAACTGCGCGTAGAAGGTTGCGACGCCGAACACCTTTTCCAGCGGGATATCCAGCTCCTCTGCGATCAGAGTCTGCACCTCGATCGGAAGATAGCCGTAAATTTCCTGCGCCTTCTGCATGATCGGCATGAGACATCCGGGATCGTCCCGGAGTGCGTCGATGGCAGCACGCAGCTCCTGCTCCTGCTCCGCAGTACCCTTGAAGGGAATGGTTGCGATCTTTTTTGCCATACTGTTTGTTCCTCCTTTTTGCTGAAGAAAATTGGTACCGGCAGTTGCGCTGCCGGTCTGCGTCCGCCCGTGAAGGACGGTCGGGCGCGGAGAGGTACGCTGTGCGTTCAGCCGCTCAAAGGCGCGCGGGCACAGACGTAGACACTATCTATTATACTACATTCCGCACAAAAAATCAAGATGAAAAGCGCACAACATTCGCAAGTGTTTTTCGTGCGATTCCACGAAGCCAAAGAGAAAATCCGCATGATTTCTGAGATTTTCCGCTATTTTCCAGCGCTGTTTTCTTGTTAACTGTCCGCGTGAGGCGGACAGTTGTCCGGCAACGCAGCGCTTCGATCCGATTCGACACGCTCACATGCAATTTTTGGCAGATGCAGATTTTTCGCGCGGATTCGCCATGCGCGCCGCCTAAAATAAAAAGGAGGCGGCGCTTCGGGAAGATCCCTTTTCGGGATCAGCCTGCATGCGGAATGCGGAACAGCGGCATTGCCGACGCGATGATCTGTAACAGGAGCCGCAATCTCCGGGAGAAATAAGGGGCTTGCGCCATTCAACGCCCGTCCGCAGCAGCGGACATATTTCATTCAGATGCAGTTTTCCGGGCTGCCGCCGAAAATCAGTCAGGCAACAAAAGAAATTGGAGGTCAAACAGCATGGAACGAACGGAATCACAAGCCTGCTATCTGCCGGAGGGGAGCCTGCTCGACACCCCCGAAAACGCCGCCGGGCTCAGCTCAGAGGCGGCGCTGCGCACGGCGATGCAGACCGGGCAGCGGCTCGAAGCGCGGGTCCGCATCTGCGACGGCGGACACAATCTGCATGTGGAGCTCCCCTGTATGCGCGGGCTGATCCCGCGGGCAGAGGGCGCAATGGGCATCCCCGAGGGCACCACGCGCGATATCGCGCTGATCTCAAGGGTGAATAAGCCCGTGTGCTTTTCGGTCATGCGCATCGAGCAGGGCGCGGACGGACTCCCCGTCGCGGTGCTCTCGCGGCGCGCCCAGCAGGAGCACTGCCGCGACAGCTACATCAGCCGCCTGCGCCCGGGAGACGTCATTCCCGCGCGCGTGACGCATCTTGCGCCCTTCGGGTGCTTTGTCGATATCGGCTGCGGCGTGCCCTCGCTCATCCCGATCGACGCGATCTCGGTCTCGCGCATTTCGCATCCCGCCGACCGCTTCCGCGTCGGACAGATGATCCGCGCGGCGGTCAAGGGCTTTGAGAACGGCAGAGTGCTGCTGACGCACAAGGAGCTGCTCGGCACATGGCAGGAGAACGCCGCCTGCTTCACCGCGGGCGAGACGGTCGCAGGCATCGTGCGCTCGGTCGAGGATTACGGCATTTTCATCGAGCTCGCGCCGAATCTGGCGGGGCTTGCCGATCTGCGGTCGGATATCCGCCCGGGGCAGCGCGCGAGTGTGTATATCAAGAGCATTGTCGCAGAGCGCATGAAGATCAAGCTCGCGATCGTCGATGTGTTTGACGAGGCGTGTCCGCCGCCCCCGCTGCATTATTTCTTCACCGGCGACCACATGGACGAGTGGGTCTATACTCCGCCGCATGCCAAGCGCCGCATCGCGACTGAATTCGGCACGGCTGTGTCTGCGCATTTGTCCTGACAGGAATTGCCTGCGCGGGCTCCGCGCCCCCCCCGCACACCAAACGCCGCATCGCAACTGAATTCGGCACGGCTGTGTCTGCGCATCTGTCCTGATTTTGCATTTGTCTTGATTTCGCATTCTCAGATTTTGCCATTGCATAATGCGCCGGAAACAGTCTATACTATCACCACGGGCGCCGCGCAGACGCCCTGTCAACAATGCGAAAAGAGGACTTGTTTCATGTGGGATAAGCTAGCGTTGATCCTGCTGGTCATCGGCGGAATCAACTGGGGTCTTGTCGGCATCTTTGAGCTGGATCTCGTCGCGTGGATGTTCGGCGGTGCCGCATCCGTCGTCAGCAGAATGATTTACATTCTGGTAGCGATTTCCGCTGTCTGGTGTATCTCATTCCTGTTCCGCGACCGCATCCCGGAGCACGCACAGACCTGACCCCCCGAACAATCCGGAATCAGAGCCCCGCACAATGCCGGTATCCGGCTGCTGCGGGGCTTCCGGCTGTTTTGTGCAGTTTCGTCAGTTTCGACAGCTTTCCCTTCGCGTTCTGCCTAAAAATCGGTGCGATATTCGTACAGATTGACAAAATTCACGGCATCACTTGCCTTTTTCGTGAAAATATGCTATACTGAATTGAATGAAATGCAGTATCTGACCCTGTAAGGAGGCGCATCATTGAAATGAACACAACGCAGCAAACAGTACTGAACGGTACACCCTGCATCCAGCTCTGTGCGGGCGGCTACGAGGCATATATTGCCTACGAGATCGGCTCGAATGTCATCCGCCTGCGCGATGTGAAGAACAATATCGACGTTTTCCGCTTCTCCCCCGATAATACGGCGGAGACCCTGCGGCAGTCCGCCGAGGTCTGGGGTCTGCCGACGCTCTATCTGCCGAACCGCTTCGCCGACGGCGTGCTCAGGACCTCCGATGCTGTCTATCAGCTCCCGGTCAACGAGCCCGCACCGTGGCACAACCATATTCACGGCTTCCTGCACAAGCGCGTGCACAATGTCGTCTATCACCACGCGGACGAGAACTGTGCGATCGTCCAGACCGAATACATCTACGACGAGAACGACCCGTTTTTCAAGTATCTGCCGCTGAAATTCCGCGCAGAGCTGACCTTCACGCTCTCGGAGTGCGGGCTGGAGCACAAGATCGCGATCTTCAACCTCTCCGACAAGATGCTGCCGATCTCGGTGGCGACCCACACGACCATTCAGGCGCCCTTCCTCGACGGCGCAAAAGCAGAGGACATGCGTCTGACCGTGCCGATCGGCAAGCGCTGCGAGCTCAATGAGCGCTGCCTGCCGACCGAGCGCCTGCTCGAGCCCAAGCTCTCCGATCTGGAGTATAAAAACGGGACGAAGGTTCCGGTGCTCCAGAATATCGACAACGACATGTATCAGGCGGAGACCGGCACGCTCGACGGGCAGCTCTTCTACGGCGCAGTCGTGGAGGATTCGGCGAGCGGCAAGCGCATCTGCTATCAGATCAGCGGGGAATACCGCTTCTGGATCATCTGGAATGACAAGGGCTTCAACGGGTATTTCTGTCCCGAGCCGATGACCGCGATGATCGACGCGCCGAACCTCAGCCTGTCGCCGGAGGTCACGGGCTATGTGGAGATTCGCCCGCACGCTTCCTTCGAGGCAAACCAGCGCTTCTTCACCGAATAAAATCAGCCGCGGCACATGCTTGCGGCGCAGATATGACAGCTTCACGCCATAGTGTTTCCGGTATGCAGCCGGAGATACTGTGGCGTTTCTGTTGACTGCGGCGCGGATCGTATCACTTTTATTGATATTCGCCATTGCGTTTTTCGCGGGAATATGCTATAACCGGGCAGTGCACGGCTCCATTTTGACACCCATTCTGCGGAGCGGTTCTTTTTTGTGATTCGCCCATTGCGTTTTTCGCGGGAATATGCTATAATAAAAGTTAGACCGCTTTCTCTGCGGCAGATTTTTACGGAAAGAGATGGATTTTCATGACCAAAATCACCATTTTCTCCGGCTTCCTCGGAGCCGGCAAAACCACCCTCATCAAGAAGCTGATCGAAGAGGGCTACAAGGGCGAAAAGCTCGTGCTCATCGAGAATGAGTTCGGGCAGATCGGCATCGACGGCGGCTTTCTGCGCGATGCCGGCATCCAGATCAACGAAATGAACTCCGGCTGCATCTGCTGCTCGCTCGTCGGCGACTTCGGCAAGGCGCTCGTGCAGGTGCTCGAGGAATATCACCCCGACCGCATCCTCATCGAGCCCTCCGGCGTCGGCAAGCTCTCCGATGTCATCAGCGCGGTGCAGCGCATCGACGCACACGACGTCGAGCTGGACGGCTTCACCACCGTGGTCGACGCGAAAAAGTGCAAGATGTACCAGAAGAATTTCGGCGAATTCTTCAACAACCAGATCACCTATGCAAGCTGCATCATTCTGAGCCACACCGCGGGGCTCTCCGAGGAGAAAATCGCCGAGGTGACCGCGCTGCTCAGACAGTTCAACCCCGCCGCACCGATCGTCACGACCGAGTGGGAGGCGCTGACCGGTCAGCAGCTGATCGACGCCATGACGCAGAAGAATACGCTCGACGACGAGCTGCAGGCACTGCTCGCCGAGGCGGAGCATCACCACCATCATCACGATCATGACGATGACGACGATGAGCATGAGCATCATCATCACCACGACGACGACGAACACGAGCATCATCATCACCACGACGACGACGGGCATGAGCATCATCATCACCACGACGATGACGGGCACGAGCATCACCACGACCACGGTCCGGACTGCACCTGCGGCTGCCACGATCATGAGCACGATCATGAGCATCACCACCACCACGCCGACGACGTCTTTGCAAGCTGGGGCACCGAGACCGCAAAGACTTTCACGGCAGAGGGCATTCAGGCGGCACTGGAGCAGCTTGAGGATGCAGAAAAATTCGGCACGGTGCTGCGCGCAAAGGGCATCGTCTCGGGCGCAGACGGCAAGTGGATCCACTTCGACTATGTGCCGGGGACCCCGGATGTGCGCTTCGGCAGTGCCGAGACGACCGGCAGACTGTGCGTGATCGGCGCGCAGATCAGGGAGGACGCGCTCCGGGCGCTCTTCGGACTGGACTAAAGGAGGCTGTTTATGCCGAACAATCAGGATGAAATGATTCCCGTATACCTCTTCATGGGCTTTCTCGAGGCAGGCAAGACGAAATTCGTGCAGGAGGCGCTCGAGGACAAGCGCTTCTCGAACGGCGAACGCACGCTGCTGCTTGTCTGCGAGGAGGGCGAGGAGGACTACGACCTCTCCCGCGTGCCGAAGGGCAAGGTCACGAAGCATGTGCTTGAGGACGCCTTCGACCTCAATCCCGAAAATCTGGAAAAGCTCGCGAAGGACTGCCGCGCCGAGCGCGTTGTGATCGAATACAACGGCATGTGGCAGCTCAACGACCTCTTCGAGGCGATGCCGGACAGCTGGGGCATCTATCAGGCGGTGCTGGTCGCCGATGCGTCAACCTTCCTCAATTACAATCAGAACATGCGCTCGCTGGTGGTCGACAAGCTCAACATTGCAGAGCTCGTGTATTTCAACCGTTTCCAGAAGGGCACAGCGTTTCAGGAGTTTCACCAGATCGTGCGCGGCGTGAGCCGGAGTGCGGAAATTTACTACGAATTCACGGACGGACAGACCGTTGTCGACGACATCGAGGACCCGCTGCCGTTTGATACCGAGGCGGCACACATCACGCTCGAGGACCGCGACTTTGCGCTGTGGTTCCGCGATCTGATGGAGGACCCGAAGAAATACCGCGGCAAGCTCATGACCTTCAAGGCGCTGGCATTCCGCAATCACACCTTCCCGAAGAATGTGTTTGCGGTCGGGCGGCACATCATGACCTGCTGTGTCGAGGATATCAAATACTGCTGGATCGCGGCGAACTGGGACAAGCCGTTCAATCCCGGCAAGAACAGCTGGGTCACGGTGACCGGCGAGATCGTTCTGCAGCAGCATGCGCCGAACGGGCAGCCCGTCCCGACGATGAACGTCACCGAGCTGCACGACGCCGAGCCCCCCGAGCAGGAGGTCGCTACTTTCTACTGAGCGGGGCAGCCCCCGCGGGCGATTTCCTTCGGGCGCCGTTTCGCGGAGCCTCCCGGTTTCGTTCAACACACGGCGCGAAAGCGCCTTCTTATGGCGTAATGGCTCCCAAAATTGCTTTCAAGCAGCAGGAATGAGGATGACGGACCTATTTCTAACTTCTCATTTCTAATTCTCATGTTGCATTTGCGGTGAAATTGTGGTATAATAAGAATGTTGTGCACTGAAAACTGAACTATGGAGGGTCAACATGCGAACGACCGAAGAAGAGATCCGGCGGCGGCGTACCTTTGCGATCATCTCGCACCCCGATGCCGGCAAAACCACACTCACCGAAAAGCTCCTGCTCTACGGCGGCGCGATCGCGATGGCAGGCGCCGTCAAGGGCAAGAAAAATGCCCGCCATGCCGTCTCCGACTGGATGGAGATCGAGAAGCAGCGCGGCATCTCCGTCACCTCGTCCGTCATGCAGTTTGAATATGACGGCTGCTGCATCAATATTCTCGATACCCCCGGGCATCAGGATTTCTCCGAGGATACCTACCGCACGCTCATGGCTGCCGATGCCGCAATCATGGTCATTGACGCAGCAAAGGGCGTCGAGCCGCAGACCCGCAAGCTCTTCCATGTCTGCGTCATGCGGCATATCCCGATCTTCACCTTCATCAACAAAATGGACCGCGAGGCGCGCAACCCCTTCGATCTGCTCGACCAGATCGAGAACGAGCTCGGCATCAAAACCTATGCGGTCAACTGGCCGATCGGCTGCGGCAAGGATTTCCGCGGCGTCTTTGACCTTGAAACGCGCCATATCCTCTCCTTCGAGGGCGACAGCGGCGCACATACCGTCAGTCAGACCGAGGTGACCCCCGACGATCCCGCGCTCGAATCGCTGATCGGCAAGGACAACCGCGCCCAGCTCGCCGAGGATATCGAGCTGCTCGACGGCGCCTCCGAGGAATTTGACCTCGACGCGATCCAGTCGGGCGCGCTCTCGCCGGTGTTCTTCGGCTCCGCCCTGACGAATTTCGGCGTTGAGCCGTTTTTGAAGCGCTTTCTCGAGCTGACGCCGCCTCCGCTTGCACGGCAGGCAGCGGGCGAGACCGTCGACCCCTTCGCACCTGATTTCTCCGCATTCGTCTTCAAGATTCAGGCGAACATGAACAAGGCGCACCGCGACCGCGTCACCTTCCTGCGCATTGTCTCGGGCAAATTTACCCGCGACATGGAGGTGCTCCATGTTCAGGGCGACAAGAAAATGCGCCTCTCGCAGCCGCAGATGATGATGGCAGAGAACCGCGAGGTCATCGACGAGGCTTTCGCGGGCGATATCATCGGCGTGTTTGACCCGGGTCTGTTTTCGATCGGCGACACGATCTGCGCACCGTCGCACAGGCTGACCTTCGCGGGCATCCCGACCTTTGCGCCCGAGCATTTTGCGCGCGTGCGCCACAAGGACACGATGAAGCGCAAGCAGTTTGTCAAGGGCGTCATGCAGATCGCGCAGGAGGGCGCCATCCAGATCTTCCACGAGCCGGAAACCGGTATGGAGGAGGTCATTGTCGGCGTGGTCGGTGTGCTGCAGTTTGAGGTGTTCGAGCACAGAATGCGCACCGAGTACAATGTCGAGATCATCCGCGAGCCGCTGAGCTATCAGTATATCCGCTGGATCGACGGCATTCCGGCGGACAAAAAGCCCGAGCTCAACATCACCGAGGACACCAAGCTCGTGCAGGATTTCCGTGACCAGTATCTGCTGCTCTTCACGAGCGAGTGGAATATCCGCTGGGCGCTCGAGCGCAACGAAGGGCTGGAGCTGCGCGATTTCTCCAACAACTAAGCACGCGTCTCCCGGAGCGGCAACTGAGTGTTTGCAAGCAAACGGGGCGAGTTGCTTCGCCTTTATTTGGCATAATACGGGTCAACGGCATATCATACCGATTGGGGCGGCTCTCCGCCGCCGTTGATACCTGTGCAGAATCAAGGGCAGCAAGGTGACAAATCCCCCCTTGAGGGGGCAAACTTGCCATCGGCTCAGATATGCCGAATTGGGGGTGACCTCGCCAGCCCGGGCTCCGGGCAACAGATGAAAGGAAAAATATGGCACTGGAAATGGAATGCGCGGCACTGGAGGCGGTGCTCTTCGCGGCGGGCGAGCCGATGGAGGCAGACCGTCTGGCAGAGGCGCTGGGCTGCACTCCCGACGAGGTACACGAGCGCGCTGCGGCACTCTCGGCACATCTCAATGAAAGCGGCAGCGGCTTGCAGGTGCTTCAGCTCGGCGAGAGCTACCAGCTGACGACCCGCGAGCAGCACGCGGAATATATCCGCGCGGCACTGGAGGTCAAGCGCAACACACCGCTCTCAAATGCCGCAATGGAAACACTGACGATCATCGCCTACAACCAGCCCGTGACGAAGGGCTTTGTTGAGCGCGTGCGCGGGGTCGACAGCAGCTCGGTCGTCAATACGCTGGTCGAGCGCGGTCTGCTCGAGGAAGCCGGTCGCATCGAGGTGCCCGGACGCCCCGTCACCTACCGCACGACGGCACAGTTTCTGCGCTGCTTCGGGCTGCAGTCGCTGGAGGAGCTTCCGCCGCTGCCCGAGAGCGCCGAGCCGCAGCTCTTCGAGGGCGACGACACCGATGACGACGGCTTCGGCGACGACGCAGAGCTGACCGGAACCGCCGTCTACGAGGACCCGGTCGCGCCGGAGGAGGAAGCTCCGCTGCCGGATTGACGGCAAGCGCAATACAGCAATACAAAAAACGCTCCCGGTTCCGATGCCGGGAGCGTTTCAGTCTGTAGAAAAAGTATCACCGATGGATTGATATTGAGGGCACTGCCCCTTAAGAATCCCATGATGATGAAATTGACGTATCAGCGTAACATTCATACGAATTGGGATTCCAAAGGGCTAGTAGCCCTTTGGCAGGGGTGTGGGGACGGAGTCCCCACGAAAATGTGCCGCAGGCACATCAAAACACTTTATCGACAAGCTGAAACGCTCCCGGTTCCGATGCCGGGAGCGTTTTTGTTTACATCTGTGCGTTGAAGAGGCTCTTCAGGTTGTAGATGACGTCGTCGTTGTCGGCGTTGATGCTTGCTGCCTCGTTGATCGAGGAGAGCTCCGAGAGGGCGCTCAGGTTCGCATTGTAGCCGATCGTGTAGCACGGCACCTCCATGCCCGCGACGATATCCTTGATATCCTTGAGGCTGTTGCCGACATTCGTTTCGCCGTCGCTCAGCACAAAGAGCAGGGGCTTTACGGTCTGACCGGTCTCGCTCTCGACCTTTTCCTGTGCCTCGCGGAGCAGATCGAGCGCGACGAGCACGGCGTCATAGGTCGCGGTGTTGCCCGCCGGCGAGAGGTCCTGCACAGCGCCGGTGAAATAGCTGCGCTGGTTCAGGTCAAATTTGCCGATCGGCAGATTTACGGTGACATTCGAGGCATAGCTGATCAGACCGACATAGTTCGTGTCGTTGATATACTGCGAGGCGTTGATCAGCGAGGACTGGAGATTCTCGAGCGGTGCGCCGCCCATGCTGCCGGAGACGTCTGCGACGAACACCGCCATGACCGGGCTGCCCGCGTCCTTTTCGGTCTTCCAGAGCTTCTGTGCGCTGAGCATCGCCGTGCCCGTGACCGAGCTTTCCAGTCTGCCCGTGTAGTCCTCCTGATAGTTGAAGCCGTAGCGCTTGGCAAGTGCCTGATTCTCGTCGTTCTTGCAGTAGTCGATGAAGAGCTGCGCCAGCTCCTGCTCGTCGGAGCTCAGTGTGCCGAGGCTGTACATCGGGCTGTCGTGGCGCACGCCGAACGGGATGAACTGATAATCGCGGAGCTCGGCGACATTGTAATAGCACTGATACTCGAGGATGAACGCATCCAGCACGCCGTTCGCTGCGGCATCGCGCATCTGCAGCGTCGTATAGGCGACAAACGGCACATTCTGCTGGAATTTCTGGAACTGACTGACCGACTGATCACTGAGGATATCCGCCGCGTCAAATTCCTGCAGCGCGGCAATGAGGAAATTCAGACCCGTGGAGGAGGCGTAGGGATTCGTGTAGCCCATCGTGATCTCGCTCTTGACCGTCGCCTCGACGATCGAGGAGATATCGACCTTGCCGTAGGTCTGCTCGAGCTTGCTGTAGGTCTCGTGGCTGACCAGAATGCCGGCGGTGTTGCCCGCGAGACGCTTGTCGAGCAGCTTGATGCCGACGCCCTTTGCGGCGATCATCTCGCCCCAGAGCTCGTTGGAGGGGGAATAGAGCCCCGGCACATATTTGCCGGAAATGATGTAGTCGATCGCGGCGCCGGAGGCGATCGGGCGGACGGAGACCGTCACCCACTTGCCGTTGACGCTGTAATGCGCGTTGTTGAATTTTTCCGCGACCTCGTTGAGCCAGCCGTCGGTGCCCTTCGAGGATTTCTCGGTCGAGGAGAAGATCTCAAGGTCGATATCGCCTCTGCCCGTGACGCTCAGCGGGTATTTCCCGATATCGGGGAGCTCTGCGGCGAGATCGGTGCCGGCGATCTCCACGGTCGCCTTGCGCGGGCTGACCGTCTTGATATTGATCTTCTTGAGCTTCTTTTCGAGCTGGGTGATCGCCTGCTCGCGGCTGATCTCCGAATTGGATTTGCCGATCCGGCGGGTGAGTGCGACGCCGACTGCGATGATCGCGACCATGATGACCGCGATCACGACCAGAAATGCTGCATTGCTGGATTTTGTCTTGTTTGCTGCCATATTTGGCTCCTTTCCGGGCTTTGCGCTTCGCTCAGCCCTCCTCAAAGAGTGCCTTGTTGAATTCGACTTCTGTGACGGAACGGAATGCAATTACGACCTCATCGCTGTATTTCCATATGAGATAGCCGTTCTTCTCGTAGATATTGCCCTCGATCTGTCCGATCGTGCTGTTCTGATTCGTCGTCTGCTTGAGCACAAGGTCGATCACGCCGCCGCCGAGATTCTGGAGTGAATAGACCGCGACAGCCCGCGGGTTGTTCTCCTCGTAATAGGTGCAGTCGCCGCCGAGCATGATCTGCATCTTCATGCCGGCGATGGTCTTGCCGTCGAAGGTATCGGTGAGGGTCTCATCCTTCGTCGTGACCCATGCGCCGGACCAGCAGCCCGCGACGCTCAGTGCCGCTTTGCCGTCCTCGACGCGCTGGTCGTCGGGCTTTGCAAAGCTCGCGACGCGCACGAAATTGAGCGCGGGAACATCGGGAGCGCTTCGCACGAAGAGATTGCCGCCCTCAAAGCAGTATTCCGAGGGAAGCTCCTCGGGGTTGAACTGCATGTTGTAGGGGAATTCCGCGAGCACGCGCGTGTGGGCGTCGTCGGTGAAATACCATGTGCCGTATTCGGAATAGCCGTAGAGCGGGTGGATGCGCGTGACATCGCCGTTCTTGAAGAATTCGAGCTGCAGCGACATGCGGTAGGAGACCGCCGGCTTGACGGAGGTATCCTTATACAGCACCTTGCCGAGCTCGACGACGCTGTCAAGCGCCCACTTCCCGACGACGGTCGGCTCCGTGGTGGTCGTTGTGGCAGTTGCCTCGGGGTCTGTCTCGGTGACGGTTGTTGTTTCCGTTGTCGCTGCGGTCGTGCGCCGGGCGGTGGTGGCCGTTGTCTGCTCCGCCGTGATGCTGACGACCTCTGCGAGCCCGCCGCCGGAGGATTCCTCGGCGCTGCTCTCATTGCAGCCGGTCAGCAGGCAGAGCCCGAGCACTGCCAGCAGCACCGCCGGCAGGATCAGGGGAAATCTTTTCATCGTCCTGCTCCTTTTCACTGCATTCGCATCATCTGTCCGCCGCTGCCGGGCTGCTGTCCGTCCTCCGGGGGCGGCTCGTCGCCCTTGCGCACCTGCCGCAGCGCATTGGTGAGCTCGGTCAGGCACGGGGTTGCTGCGGTCTGGTCGTCGCCGATCTGCGAGACCTCGAGAATCAGGTTCTCGAAGTCGGAGAGCACATGGGCATTCTCGCCGAGCACCTCCTGCAGATAGGCGACGTGCATGTTGAATTTATGCGGCTCTGCGTCGTCGTAGATCATGACGCGGTTGAGGATGCGCTTGCAGTTGGCGAGGATATAGGCATTGACCTCGTCGGCGACGCTGAGGAACGGGCTGTCCTTGGAATCGTCGAGCACGGCGCGCAGGGCAGCCTGCTTGCGCTTTAGGGATTCGAGCTGCCGCAGTGCGATCTTGAGGTGATCGGCAAACGGCGTGCCCTCTGCGATCCACGCTTCAAAGGCGCGGACGTAGTCGTCCGAATCGTGCAGCTTTTTCGCATCGCTGACATTCTCGGCAGAACCGCCGCGGATGATCAGCCAGTCGATGCCGATACTGAGACCGACGACCGCAGCCATCACGAGGAACTTCAGAGGGAAATTCGCAGCGGTCTCCGCGAGCAGATTATAGAGCACGACGGCTAAGATTCCCTCGCAGACCGAGAGCAGCGTGAGTATGATCTTGGTGCTGTTTTTCATGGGGCTCACCCCTTTCGTATCATCATGTATCTATGATAACATAATTGCGGAAAACTGTCAACCGCGAAAAACGGCGGCTAGAACCGGGTAGCGCGCAAAAAAAGACAAGAGGACGAATGAGCTCCGTCCTCTTGTTTGTTATCTGAGCCGGACTCAGACCGTTTGACCTTTGGAATTACTCTGCGTCAGAGGCATCGTCTGCGGGGGTCTCGTCGCTGTAGACGACCTCCTCGCTCTCGGTCTCAGCATTCTCGGTGCCGAGCTCCTCGAGCGCTGCGCGGATCGAAAGACTGATGCGCTTCTTCTCCTCGTCGATGGCAGTGATCTTCACCGTGACGGTGTCGCCTGCCTTGACGACGTCCTTGACATTGGTGACGCGCTGCTCAGAGAGCTGGGAGATGTGAATCAGACCGTCGATGCCGTCGGTGATGCGTGCAAAGGCGCCGAATGCGGTGATCGAAACGATCGTTGCATCCACGATATCGCCGACTGCGTAATTCTGCACGAACTTGACCCACGGATTGTCCTCGGGTCTGCGGTGACCCAGCGAAATGCGGCGGGTCTCGGGGTTCAGTGCCTTGATGTAGACCTCGATGGTATCGCCGACTGCGACCACGTCGCTCGGCTGATGGATGCGGCTCCAGCTCAGCTCGGAGACATGCACCATGCCGTCGATGCCGCCCAGATCGACAAATGCGCCGTAATTGGTGAGGGACTTGACCTCGCCGGTGAAGACGTCGCCGACCTTTGCGGTTGCCCAGAAGCGCTCCTCAGCAGCCTTGCGGTCTGCATCTGCGACCTCGCGGATGGAGCCGACTGCTCTGCGGCGCTGCTCGTTCACATCAATGATCTTGAAGCGAACGGTCTGCTTGAGCAGGACATTGAGATCGGCGTCGCGTCTGAGACCCGAATGGGAAGCCGGGATGAAGACGTTCACGCCGTCGGTGGTGACAGCGATCAGACCGCCCTTGACGACACTGACGATCGTGCCCTCGAGAACGGTGCCCTCCTCCTTCGCCTTGAGGATGGTCTCGAAGCCGATCATTTCGTCAACTCTGCGCTTGGAGAGCTGCACAGTGCCCTCCGCGTCGTTGACCTGAATGACGACCAGATCGAGCTCATCGCCGACTGCGACGAGATCGGAGGGTTTTTTGGAAGTATCGCTTGTGAGCTCGGAGAGCGTAATATAACCGGTCTGCTTGGCACCCAAATCCACCATGACCTCGCTGTTGCCGCTGATCGACGCGACGATGCCCTTTACGCGGTCTCCCTTCCGAATTTTTTTGAAAGTCTTTTCCAGCTCATCGACGAAGCTGACGTCCTCGCTGTCCGGGGTAGTGATGTTGGTGTCAATGATTTCAGACATATAGGTTTGAACCTCCTTAATGATGTGAGCGGGTGTACTGGCACCTGCCGTGATGCCGATATGCAGCACAGGATCGCTTCGCTGTGGCTTTGCGAGTGCCTCCCGTGCAGCCGCGCTGATCTCATCCGCGAGCCCGAACATCTCTCTGGCGTCGTCGATATGCCATGTCGGGCAGTTGCGCCGGCAGACATCGACGAGCTTTAGGGTGTTGGAGCTGTGCCGCCCGCCCGCAACGATCATCAGATCGGACTCCCGTGAGAGTGCGTCCGCGTCCGACTGGCGCGCAGCGGTGGCATTGCAGATGGTATCAAAGATCTGCAGATCGGGATGATCAGCAGGCAAGGCTTTTATACAATCCGCCCATGATATTTTATTATATGTAGTTTGCGCGGTGAGCGCAAGTCTTTTTGGCAAAGTTCTATCAATCAGATACTTTAGCTCGGTTTCATCGCGAAAAACTGTACAATTTCCCGTACCGAACCCGACGATGCCCTGCACCTCCGGGTGATCGGGGTCACCGGCGATGAACACCTCGCGCCCTGCGGCGCTCTGCTCCTCGACAATGCGGTGGATGCGCTCCACAAAGGGGCAGGTCGCGTCGATGACGGGATTGCCGCGCTGTCGGAGCTCCTCGTAGACCGCTCGGCTGACGCCGTGTGCACGGATGATGAGCGTTTCGCCCTCGCGCAGCTCGCTGACCTGCGAGATGATGCGGGCGCCCTTTTCGAGCAGATCGCCGACCACGGCGTCATTGTGGACGACCGGACCGAGCGTCGCGACCTGCTTTCCGGCGCTGAGTGCCTCATAGACGAGCTTGACGGCGCGGTCGACGCCGAAGCAGAAGCCTGCGGATTTTGCCGTTGTGAGCGTATAGCGGATCGCAGACACAGCGCCGCCCCCTCTCATGCTGTTTTTCCTGCAATCCGTCACCTGCCGGCAGGAGGTCCGGTCCGGAGTGCGCAGCACGGAACTCCTTCTCCCGCAAATGACGGTATATTGTCATACTGTTGCCGATATAATAAGGTATCGCGCTTTGAGAACTTATTATAACATATTTTCCGGCTGAATGCAAGAGACATACCGCACAAATATCCGGCGGGTTCTTTGTGCATTCCGCCGCAAATGCGCACGGTCGGGCTGCGCCTGCATCATTTCCGCCAAAGAACCGCCCTTTGCGCGGCGGATATTTTTCTCGCGGAGTGTGGACAAAAACGGATTTTTGTGATATAATAGACAGTGAGACGAAAACAGGTCTCTGCCGTTTCCGAAAACAGGAACGAAACAGAAAGGATGACCAATATGGCAAAGAAGCATACAAGACGCGGCGTATCCGTCGCAGTCGTGCTGCTGATTCTGGTCGCGCTCGCGGGCATCGCGGCGGGCGTCTGGCTCGTGCTCCAGAAGTCCGGCAGCAGCGCAAACAACGACCGCCACTATGACCTGACCATGCAGGTCGGCGAACAGAAAACCCTCGAGGCGGATTTCGCGCACGAGTTCACCTGCATGAGCTCGGACGTCACCGTGATCTCGGTCGACGAAGCCACCAATCTGCTGACCGCCAAGAAAGCCGGCGAGGCAACGCTGGTCGCAAAGGATTCCGTCAGCGGCGAGAAGGCGTTCTTCTTCGTCACCGTCACGGATAATCCCGCAAATCCCGGCGCTGTCGTCACCGACGCCACCACCACGGAGGTGACCACTACGACAGAGGAAACCACCACCACGACCACAACTGCCGCTCCGGGCGTTGTCTCCGGCATTTCGCTGAGCTATTATTCCGCAAATGTCAAGGTCGGCGAGGTGCACCCCTATGCACTCGTCACGATGACCCCGGAGGACGCGAAAAACAAGAACGAGATCTGGGAGACCGACAACGACAAGGTCGCGACAGTCGACAAGGCGGGCAGGATCAAGGGCATCGGCGCGGGCAAGTGCAAGATCCGCGTGACCGCAGAGGGCAATCCCTATATCTTCGCGGAGATCGACGTCACGGTCGTGGACCCGAACGCCCCGGCGACCACCCCCGCACCCGAGACAACGACCGCATCTGCAGCGACGACCACGACCACGGCGGCTACGACCACCGTCGCCGGGCTGCCGCAGCAGTCTGAGCCGAACGGCACGGTCACCGGCGTCAACGGCGCACCGAGCATCGAGGTCAAAAACGGTCTGACCTATGTCAACGGCATTCTGATCGCGAACAAGACCTATGCGCTCCCCTCGACCTACAATCCGGGCGTCGACCCGGAGGCGCAGGCTGCCTTCAACGAGATGCAGGCAGCCGCGGCGAAGGAGGGCAGAAGCCTTGCGATCTGCTCGGGCTTCCGCTCCTACAGCACCCAGCAGGCACTCTATCAGAAATATGTCAACCGCGACGGCAAGGCCGCCGCTGACCGCTACTCCGCACGCGCGGGGCACTCCGAGCACCAGACCGGTCTGGCATTCGACATCAACAAGGCAAGCTCGTCCTTCACAAGCACGCCCGAGGCAAAGTGGCTCGCCGAAAACTGCTGGAAGTACGGCTTCATCCTCCGCTACCCCGAGGGCAAGGAGAATATCACCGGCTATATGTACGAATCGTGGCATGTGCGCTATCTCGGCAAGGAAATTGCAAAAGCCGTCTATGAGAGCGGGCTGACGCTGGAGGAATACCTCGGCATTACATCCCGTTACGCCGACTGAACGATTGGAGAATATTGCGAAATTCGCCTGCACCGGCAAGATCGGTGCAGGCGATTTCTGTTTTCGGCGCAGCTGTGCGGGTTCCGCGCTGAAACCGCCGTATTTCCGCACTGTGCGATCGTCGCATGGCATGTGCAATGATCCGATTTCGCGAAAAAGTTGCGCACAAATTTGATCGTTTATACAAATTCGCGCGTTAAAATATGGCAATTCTGCACAAAAATCGGTCGGAATTTTTGGCATGATAAAATTGCTCTTTTTGGGCAAAATTGCTTGACTTTCTCTCCGGGATGTGGTAAATTGATATTGGAAACCCGTGCAGATGAAACGGGGGAAAGAAACTTTTACCGCATAGAAGGAGATGTATCACCATGAAATTGTTCCGTAAAATGGTGGCAGGTCTGCTGGCAGCAGCGAGCGCTCTGAGCGCCGGTGCCGTTCAGCTCACCGCAGCACCCGCAGCCGCAGCCGGCGATGCAGTCAGACTCGTGGAAGAAATGGGCATGGGCTGGAATCTCGGCAACACCTTCGACTCCGCGCCGGTCAAGGCGTGGGCCAATTCCGAGCTGCCCTATGTCGATTCCGAGACCGGCTGGGGCAACCCCAAGACCACGAAGGCGATGATCGCCGCGATCAAAAACACCGGCTTTGACACCGTGCGCATTCCCGTGACGTGGTTCGAGAACATGGACGCCGCGGGCAATGTCGACGCGGACTATCTGGCGCGCGTCAAAGAGGTCGTCGACTACTGCATCGATCAGGACCTGCACGTCATCCTGAATGTCCACCACGACGGCGCCTCGGAGGGCGCAAATGCCGCCTCGAACGCCTACAAATCGACCATCGACGGCGCATGGCTCTGGCAGGGCACCTCGCAGAAGGCAAAATTCACGAGCCTGTGGAAGCAGATCGCCGAATATTTCAAGGCGTATGATTCACGGCTCGCCTTTGCCGGCTGGAATGAGATCAGCTGGGACTACACCGTCGAAAAGGAAATGGGGCAGGCATTCATCGACACCGTGCGTGCGACCGGCGGCAGCAATGCCTCCCGCCTGCTGATTGTGCCTGCAAACAACACGAATCTCGACGCGGCGCTCGCATCGGGCTTCCAGCTCCCGACCGACTCCGCCGACATGATGGCTGTCGAGATTCACTATTACTCGCCGCCTGAGTTCTCGATCCGCCCGGCAAACGCAAGCTGGGGTCAGACCGTCAACACATGGGGCAGCGCCTCCGAGATCAACGAGATGAAGAATGACGTCAACAAGCTGTATCAGGCATTTGCGTCGAAGGGCACGCCGGTCATCATCGGCGAGTGCGGCGTCCTCACCAACGAGCAGCGCGACAAGGCGTCCATTCGTGCGTGGATTCAGACTCTGTTCTCCGCGTCGCTCGGCTATGACGGCATCTGCCCGGTGCTGTGGGATTCCGGCGACTGCGGCGACATGCAGTATTTCGGCAGAGCCAAGCTCGCATGGAACGACCCCGAGCTCGAAACGGTTTTCAAGACCATGACCGGCACTGCCACCAACACGACCACGACCTACACCTTCGATATGAGCAAGCCCGAATACAGCGAGAACGAGGACGCGAATTTCCCGTATTATCTCGATCTGAAGCCGTTCAAGGGCGTTGCCGATATCATCGGCGTGATGATCAAGGGACACGGCACCGGCACGGGCTCTGACCCCTGCTTCGGCGTGACCGTTGCCTTCAACGGCTATTTCGGCGATGAGGAGCCCTACGAGACGCCGTCCGAATACAAGTGGATGTATCAGCAGATCTCCTACGGCATTGACGCGGAGAGCTATCAGTTCATGTTCGCCGAGGAGAACATCAGCTGGAACAAGCCGACCGGCGAAACCGATGCGGACGGCAATGATGTCACCGAGGCGACCGCCGCCGGCGTGTTCGATACCGACTGGCATCTCGCCTACGATTATCTGCAGCTCCAGAGCTGGTGGAACAACAACGCGAAGGATTACGCGCTCGATTCCGTCACGCTGATATTTGATGCACCGGTCGTGCTCGACAGCAACGGCGATATTGTTGTGACCACCGAGCCGGCGAAGGACACCACAACAACGACCACCACGACAACAACAACCGTCGAAACGACCACCTCCAAGCAGGAGGAGACCACCGGCGCGCCTGAGAAGATCCATCTCAAGGGCGACGTCGACTGCTCCGGCGAGGTCAATATCGCAGACGCGGTCATGCTCGCGCGCTTCAATGCTGAGGACAAGGAGATCGAGGTCAGCGCACAGGGCAAGGCAAACGCAGACTGCGACGGCGTCGAAGGTGTCGGTGCAGGCGATCTTTCCGCTCTGCTGGAATACCTTGCGGGTCTCGGCGAGCTGATCGCTTAATCGCATACTGTCTTTTCGGATCCCCTGCCGTGCTGCGGCAGGGGATTTCAGTTTGTCAGTCAAGAGATAACTTTGACGGAACAAAAACAGGGCTCCGCCTCCAAAACGACGCGCCGAAACGGGAATTATGAAAAAGCCCTGAAGATTCAGACAGCCCCTTGCCAAACCGCCGGAAATGTAGTATAATATAATAGAATATTTATGGTTTGCAGGAGGCGAATCAAACATGTGCGGATTTGTCGGTTTTACAAACCGGATCGGACAGGCGGAGACGGTGCTTTCGGAAATGATGGACCGCATCCGGCACCGCGGTCCCGATGCGGGCGGACAGTATATTGATGACGGGATCGCGCTCGGACACCGCCGGCTCTCGATCATTGATGTATCCGAGCAGGGCAATCAGCCGATCTTTAACGACGACCGTTCGCTGGTGCTGGTCTTCAACGGCGAGATCTACAACTACAGGGAGCTGCGCGAAAAGCTCCGCTCGCAGGGCTATGTGTTCCGTACCCAGACGGATTCCGAGGTGCTGATCCACGGCTATTCCGCCTACGGACCGGCGCTCTGCGGTCAGCTGCGGGGCATGTTCTCGTTCGTGATCTGGGATGTCAGGGCAAAGAAGCTCTTCGGCGCCCGCGATTACTTCGGCATCAAGCCGCTCTACTATGCGGAGATGAACGGCACGTTCATGTTCGGCAGCGAGATCAAGGCATTGCTCGCGCACCCGCATTTTGAGAAGAAGCTCAATACCGCGGCGCTCGAGCAGTATCTGACCTTCCAGTATTCCGCCTCGGAGGACTGCTTCTTCGAGGGCGTGAAAAAGCTCCCGCCCGCGCATTATTTCACCTACGAAAACGGCAAAATGACCGTCACGCGCTACTGGGACGTGCAGTTCAAGCCCGACGAGCAGCCGCTCCTCGGCGACTGGGTCCGCGTGATCTCCGAGACCTTTAAGGATTCCGTGCAGGCGCACAAGATCGCCGATGTCGAGGTCGGCAGCTTTCTGTCCTCCGGCGTCGATTCGAGCTATGTCGCCGCGGTCGCCAATGTCGACAAGACCTTCACGGTGGGCTTCGGCACCGACGAAAAATACAACGAGATCGGCTATGCAAAGAAATTCTCCCGGGCGATCGGCAAGGAAAACTACAGCCATGTGATCACGCAGCAGGAGTATTGGGATGCCCTGCCGACGATCCAGTATCACATGGACGAGCCGCTCGCCGATCCCTCCTGCATCGCGCTCTATTTTGTCTGCAAGCTGGCAGCGGAGCAGGTCAAGGTCGTGCTCTCGGGCGAGGGCGCCGACGAGCTCTTCGGCGGCTACAATGTCTACAGCGAGCCGAATGCGTCGAAATACGAAAAGCTGCCCTTCGGTCTGCGGCATGTGATCGCGAAGGCGGCGGGAAAGCTCCCGGCAAAGCGCGGCGTCAATTTCCTCGTGCGCAAGGGCACAAGGCTCGAGGAGCGCTTCATCGGCAATGCGTATATCTTCACGCCCGCAGAGCGCAAATCGCTGCTGAAGATCACGACCGATGCGCCCGACCCGACTGTGCTGACCAAGCCCTTCTACGACAAGGTCGCCGACGCCGACCCGGTCACGAAGATGCAGTATCTCGATATTCACATGTGGATGACCGGCGATATTCTGCTGAAAGCCGACAAAATGAGCATGGCGCACTCGCTCGAGCTGCGCGTGCCCTTCCTCGACAAAAAGGTGATGGAGGTCGCCGCGCAGATCCCGCACCGCTTCCGCGTGACGCACAGGGTCAAAACCGACGACGACACCCCGTACACGACCAAATATGCGATGCGCCTTGCGGCAAAGCGCGACACCCCGAAGGACACTGCCGCGACCTCGGCGAAGAAAAAGCTCGGCTTCCCGGTGCCGATCCGCGTCTGGCTCAGACAGGACGACTGCTACGAAACCGTCAAAACGGCGTTCACGTCGCCGGCTGCGGAGGAATTCTTCCGCACCGAGAAGCTCGTGAAGCTGCTGGACGACCACAAAAACGGCAAGACCGACAACTCCCGCCGCATATGGACGGTGTATATGTTCCTTGTCTGGTACAAGGTCTATTTTGAGGAGAATGCGGAGCGTTAAAACAGCGCAGAGGGAGGCGGCGCAATGGGCACACCGGACGGCATGGGATATCTCGCGCTGTTCTGCATCCTTGCGCCGATCGCGGCACTGCTGATTTTCTGGCTCTGCAGGGCTGTCGGCAGCCTGCGAAAAGGCGACCGCCGCGCCGCCCTGCGGTGCGGGATCGCGTTTGCGGCACTGTCCGCGCTGATTGCGGCATGCGGTATCGTCTTTTTACAGCTTTCATAATGATTCAAAACCTTGCCTGCGGTTTCCCGAAATACGGCGATTCCGCATGTAAAAACCGCCGGAGGTATATTATGAGCGACACAAAATACGCGCACCTGATCGACCTGAACGATTACCCTGTCGAATGGTGGAACAAGGTCATCACGCTGGGCGCGTCGATCTACGCGCACCCGCAGCGCTATGTGCAGGCATGTGCGGGCAAGATCATGGCGACGCTCTTCTATGAGCCGTCCACGCGCACGCAGATGAGCTTTCAGTCCGCGATGATCCGTCTGGGCGGCAGCATCATCGGCTTTGACAACCCGATGAGCAGCTCGGTCTCCAAGGGCGAGAACCTCAAGGACACGACGAAGGTCGTCAGCTCCTATTCCGATATTCTCATTATCCGCCACCCGATGGCAGGCAGTGCAAAGGCTGCCGCGCTGACCGCCGACTGCTGCGTCGTCAATGCCGGCGACGGCGGGCATCTGCACCCGACCCAGACGCTGACCGACATGCTGACGCTCCACATGGAAAAGGGGCGCCTCGACAACCTGACCGTCGGGCTCTGCGGCGATCTGCTCTACGGGCGCACAGTGCATTCGCTCTGCAAGGCGCTCTCACGCTACCCGAACAACCGCTTCGTGCTGATCTCCTCGCCCGAGCTGCGCCTGCCCGAATATATCCGCAAGCTGCTCAAGGATTCCGGCTGCGAATACCGCGAGGAGCCCTCGCTCGACAGGGCGATCGGCGACCTCGATGTGCTCTATATGACCCGCATTCAGCGCGAGCGCTTCCAGTCCGAGGCGGAATATCTCGCGCAGAAGGATATCTACCGCCTGACGCCCGAGAAGATGCTGCGTGCAAAGCCCGATCTGGCGGTGCTGCACCCGCTGCCGCGCGTCGACGAGATCGCCGTTCCGGTCGATGCCGACCCGCGTGCGCTGTATTTCAAGCAGGCACATTACGGCATGTATGTCCGCATGGCGCTGATCCTGCGGCTGCTCGAGGCGACCGAGCAGGTGCCGATCGTTCACGGCACCGAAAACGGCACGATGTGCTGCGTCAACCCCAAGTGCATCTGCGCGCAGGAAAAATATCTCCCGCAGCGGTTCTTTGCGCAGGGCGACCACACGGTCTGCGATTTCTGCGAGGAGCGCGCGCTGGAGCGGGCAATGCCGTGAAATGATTCAGGTAGGAGGTAGGAGGGAGCAGGTAGGAGGTCAAGTGCGGAGTGAGCAGTGAGGAGAGAGGAGTTGTTCCGTCACTTCCCGTTTCTGCATCTGAAACAGAGCTTGGGGCGCAAGCCCATTCAAAATTTGTCTGCATCAACAGACACCGCACCTCCTACCACCTACCTCCTACCTCCTCACTGATAACGTGCGTGACATTATGAAAGGGTGATTCCCATGCGCACCAAGCAGATCTGCCCGCACTGCGGCGCGGTGCTGCCGGAAAAGGGTCCCGCGGAATTTCCGAAGCGCCGCAGAGATCCTGTGCCGTGGGCTTGGCAGTGCCCGGACTGCAGAGGCTTTCTCACTCCGGCCGACAGAGAAGCGGCAGCTAACCGGACAGGCGTCATTTCCGCCTTGCTGGTGATCGTGCTCGCGTCGGGCGGTCTGGTTCTGCCCGCTCTGCTTCCCAGTTTATTCGGGCGGGGGAAACCCGGGACGCTGCTGTATTATCTGCTTGCGGTGATTCTTTGCCTGCTTTCCGGGATTGCCCGTCGGAAGGACCGGCGCGGCGCAAAGCATCAGATATGGCGCGCATTGCTCGCGTCCGATGTGCCGCCCTATTTCTATGATCTGCAGCGCAGACCGACCCACACCGCGCATTTCCGCGCCGATGCACCGCTGTTTGAGCAGGATATTCTGCAGGTGCAGGGCACAGAGACCTATCTTCTGCTCCGGCGCATCACGGGGGATACCGTTGAATTCTGCACGGTGCCCTATGAGGAGGAGCCCGATTTGCCGGAAACGCTCATTCTGAACGACGGCGCGGACCGGATTGCGGAGCTCACAGACATTCAGGCATTCAGCGGCATGCAGCAGCCCTGACAGGAGGAACCAACCATGTTTGACGCAGAACAGTATATTGCAGAATACCAGTCCTTTCCGCACGGCGCGGCACGTCTGCGCGCGATGAAAAAGGCGATTCAGGCAGCCGACGGGGCAAAGTGCACCGAGTGGTCATTCCTCCTCCGGCACCGCTATATCAACGAATCGGTGTTTGAGAGCGACGACGTTGACGCGATGGTCATTTTCCCGGAGATGCTCGCGCTCTATGACAGCAGCGAGGAGCTGCAGGCGGACGAGGAGAACACCCGCCACCTGATGTGGTCGTTCAAGTACATTCTCGAGAATGCGACCGGCTTCACGCATATCCCGCTGGCGCAGATCGAGTCGCTCTATGCCGAATTCAAAAAGCGCCTGACGCAGTACGGCTATTCGCTCCGCGTGTATTACTATATGCGCGAGAATTTCTCGCTGAGCACCGATATCCCGCTGCCGCCCGAGGAGGTCGGGCAGTATCAGCAGTTCCCGCCCGACGACCTCAAGGACTGCGCCGCCTGCGAAGCCTCCCACGCCGTTCGCTGGGCACTGCGGAGCGGCGACCGCGCCGAGGCGGAGCGGCTGAGCCGACCGATCTTCTCCGGCGAGATCCACTGCACCGAGGTCCCCGAATCGACCTATAACGGCTGGATCCTCTACGATCTGCAGCAGGGCGACTACGCCCATGCGCGCATGCTCGCAAGGCGGCTCTATCCGATGATCCGCCGCCGCATGGACCTGCTCGACGAAAGCGGCACGCTGCTCAGCCTCTATTCGGTGATCGACCGCCGCGTCGGGCTGACGGTCTTCCGCAATGAGCTGCAGAATTACCTCAACTGCCGCAATCACCGCACAAAGCTCGATTTCGCGGTCGGCGCCTATCACCTCTTCCGCGAGATGAAACCTGATGAGCTGAGCGTCATTCTGCCGGCGGAATTCCCGCTCTTTCAGCCCGATCATCACTATCAGACCGCGGCACTCCGCGACTATTTCTACAATGAGGCAAAGCCGATCGCAGACGCCCTTGACGCGCGCAACGGCAACACCGCCCGCTGCGATGCGCTCGAGGCGGTCTATCCCGCATACGACGAGGAGGCGGTCGATCTGCTGCACTGCACGGTCGAGCCCGACCCCTCCGCGCTGGCTGCGGTCTGTCAGACGCTGCCCGACGCCCTCACGGTCGAGACGGTGAAGGAGCGGCTCGCACAGACCGGACGCTTCTCCGCAGAGCTCTCGCACGCCGATGCCGAGCAGGGCTTGCTCGCCTTCCAGATCACCGACAACGACAGCGAAAACGCTGGGAACGTCTGGCAGGTGTTCCTTGCGGTGCAGCCGGTGCCCCCGCTCGACGACTTCCGCCCGGCGGCGCCCGTTCCGTCGTCGCTGCGCGATGCGGTCGAAAAGGCGGAGGCTGCCGTCATCTGCGTGATGCCGTTTGACGATGCGCGCCCCGACCGCGCCCTGCATGTCCAGCTGACGCTGCTGCACACGCTCTTCCCCGAGGCGCTCGCCTATCTCGACCTTACCCGCCTGAAGGTCCTGCCCGCGGGATGGGTCAGGCTCACCGCGGAGAGCGCCGTCGCGCCGCAGGTCGATTATCTCTACACGCTCCGGCTCTCCGGCGACGCGGAGCACGAGCAGATCTGGATGACGACGCAGGGCTTGAGCTGCTGCGGTCTGCGCGAGCTGGAGATCTGGGATGCGACCAAGGAAAACTACCGGCAGTACGCGGATTTCCTGTGCTTTGCCGCCGAGCGCATTCTGCTGCGCGGCACGATGGACGACGCCGGTATGCCCTTCACGGTCGTGCGGCGTGCCGACGGGGAGCCGGTCGTCTGCACATGGCTGCCCGCTTCGGAGGCGGCTGCCGATTATCCCGATTCCGACCCCGGCGCAGACGTCATTCGCCGCGACATGCTCGGCGACAGCTACGGTGAGCGCGCAGGTGCGGCGGTGCTGTATCTCTATGGCGGCACAGCGGCGGACGGCACGGAGCAGCACAGCCGGCTGCGCTTTTCCGCCGAGGATTTTGAATCGCTGCGCTACGGCACGTTCATCGCGACCGGGCGCAAGACCGCCGCACTCGCAAAGGAGCGGTTCGGGCTCTTCTGCAAAGCGCTTGCGGCGTCCGAGGAGCCCGTATACGCCTGCATTCAGCTGCCTGGCGACGATGAGGAGGAGGTCTGGCTCGCGGTCGATGCCGCCGACAGCACGCAGATCACCGGCAAATTCGCCGAGGAATGCAGCGTCGGCGGGGAGGGCAAGCCCTATACCGCGTCGCCCGACATGCTGACGGATTTCACGCTCCGGCTGCAGGGGGTCGCGATCCGCCCGGACACCGCATTTCTCATCCCGGAGCTGCTCGAAGAATAGCCCGGAGCCCGGGCAGTCAAGTCCCTCCGGATACATTTTCGCGGAGCCACCCAATTTCATACCATACACGGCGCTGACGCGCCTTCCTGAGACGCGATACGCCCAACCTTCGGCGTTCAACATAAGAATCAAAAAATCATAGCGGTGTCTGCATAAAACACCGCTATGATTCTTTTTTGTGCCTACAGGATCAGGCAGATCAGACCGCTGCAGCCCTCGTTGATGACGCGCTCGAGCGTTTCCTGCAATTTCAGCCGCGCCTCGGCGGGCATCTTCGCGAGCTTTGCGTGCAGACCCTCGTTGACCAGCGCATGCAGCGATTTGCCGAAGATGTTGGATTCCCAGATCTGCGCGGGGTTCTCCTCAAATTCGCGCAGCAGATAGAGCACAAGCTCCTCGCTCTGCTTCTCGCTGCCGACGATCGGGCTCACGGTCGTGCGGATGCCCGCGCGCATGATGTGCAGCGACGGCGCCGAGGCGCGCAGCCGCACGCCGTAGCGACCGCCCTGCCGGATCATTTCGGGCTCCTCCAGCGTCAGCTCGTCAGCCTGCGGCATGATGATGCCGTAGCCGGTCGCCTCCGCCTCGTCGAGCGCGGGCTTGATGCGCTCGTATTCCTTTTTGATGCGGGAGAGCTCCAGCAGCATCGGGAACAGTTCGTTCTCGCTGCGAATCTCAATGCCCGTTTCCTCGCCGAGCACGCGATAGAACAGCGCCGGATCGAGTGTCACCCGCAGCACCGCATTGCCGGTGCCGAGCGCGATCCCGCGCACTGCTGCCTCGCGGATATATGCGCAGTCACTGAGCAGCTGCGGCATCGCCCGGACGTCGCGCATGGTCGTGCAGCCGAGCGCCGCTGTCCGCACCGCATCGAAAACCGCGCGCTTGAGCCAGTGTCCCTGCTCCAGCGCCGGCAGCCAGCCCGCCGTTTCCAGATCGATCTCGCGCACTGGAAACATATCGAGCAGCCTTGTCAGCATCTCGCGGATGGTCTCCTCGTCGAGCTGCAGACAGTTGACCGCGAGCACCGGTGCGCCGTACTGCGCCTCCAGCTCTGCGGCGAGCGCCTGCGCCTCGGGATGCTCGGGATTGACGCAGTTGAGCAGCACGACAAAGGGCTTCCCCAGTGCCTGCAGCTCGGTGATGACGCGCTCCTCCGCGGCGGCGTACTCCGCGCGCGGGATATCGGTGACGGAGCCGTCGGTCGTGACGACCAGCCCGACGGTCGCGTGCTCGGTGATAACCTTTTCCGTGCCGATCTCCGCCGCCATATTGAACGGGACCGCCTCGTCGAACCACGGCGTCTTGACCATGCGCGGCGCTTCCTCCTCAATATAGCCCAGCGCACTCGGGACGATGTAGCCGACACAGTCGATCATGCGGACAGAGCACTGCGCGCCCTCGGGGAGCCGGATTGCGACTGCCTGCTCGGGTACGAATTTCGGCTCGGTCGTCATGATCGTCTTGCCGCCCGCGGACTGCGGCAGCTCGTCGGTGGCGCGGTCGCGTCCCGCACCGTCGGGAATATTCGGGATGACGAGCGTCTCCATGAAGCGCTTGATCAGCGTGGATTTGCCGGTCCGCACCGGACCCACGACACCGATGTAGATATCGCCGCCCGTGCGCGCTGCGATATCGCTGTAAATATCATTCATTGCATTGCCCCCAGTCATGCGATTTGCCGTTGATGAATCATTTTACTGAACCTTCGGGATCAGGAGCATCTGCGGGGCGGTGAGCAGGTCGCCGGGAAGGTCGTTCTCCGCGCGGATCGCCTCGACCGGGGTGCCGCAGCGCTTTGCGATATCCCAGAGCGCCTCGTTCGCCTGCCCGAAATAGAGCCGCAGTGCAAAATCCTCGCCCGGCTGGGTGTCCGCGTCGTCATCCGGCTCGATGCCGGTCAGCAGCGGGACGCGCGCAAGCCCGGCGCTCTGTCCTTCGAGCACGAGCTCCGCCTGCACGGTCACCGATTCCGGACCCGTCAGCGTGTAGGTGCACGCACCGGCGGTCAGCGACGGGAGCACCTGCTCCGGCGAGAGCTCCGGCAGTGTCCACGAAAAGGGCTCTGCCTGCTCGATGACCAGCGGCGCGCCCTGCTCATCGGCTGCCATGACGCAGCACTGCAGGCGTCCTGAAAGCAGCGTTCCGCCCTCCGGGGCAGGCTCTGCGGTGACCTCCTGCGGCGTGCACCATGCCGCCCAGACCTTCGTGAGCACGGTGCCGGGCTTTGTCAGCACGCGCTGAAGCTGCGCCGATTCGTGCAGCTCCTCCGGCATCGTCAGCATGTGCACCTGCTCGCGCCGGAGCCGGCACGCACAGGTCGTCGAATAGGCGTCGGTGAGGAATGCCGCTCTGCCCTCGGCGGCTGCCTCACAGAAGAGGTCGAGCTGCAGATCGCAGTGCAGCAGCCGGATATCGGCATTGGCATCCGATTCCGGCGTCAGCAGCAGCCCCGCGGGAACGGCGGTCACAGCGGCGGGCATGCCGTCGCGGAGCTCGCCCTGCTCGGCGATCTGGCTGACCGGCAGCACGGCGCGGACGGTCTCGGCGCCCGAATCGGCGGCATAGAGCAGCGTGATCTCTGCCTCGCCGCGGATCATCAGCTTGCCTGCGACGATGCGCGTCTCCGTGATGCGCACGTCGGTCTGCTCGCGCAGCACGGTCAGCAGCGCGGGCTGCGACTGCGGGATCTCGATATCGCCGGAGACGGTGCAGTGCTTTTCGGTGCGGTGCAGCTCGGCGAGATAGCGCATTTCCTCGGTGCGCGTCTGGATATGCGCGCCGGACGCCCCGCAGAGCACCTCGCACTTTTGCTCCGCGGTGATCCGCGCGGCAATGCGGATCGCGCCGCGGACGTCGATACGCCGCGGACTGACCGCGCGGCAGTTGATATAGCCGCAGGAGCTGTTGAGGCGGATGCAGGGCTCGGCGGCAAGGCTGCCGAAATCACCTGCGGGGACGCGGAACTGCTTTGCGTAGTCGAGCTGCTGGGTGACCGCCTGCACGGCGCGGCTGTCCTCGGCGCAGTAGAGCACGCGGATGCGCACGGAGATATTGCAGGTGAGCACGCCGTCGCGCAGGCTGCGGCTTGTGATGACCGGGTCGGCGGTCACATGCAGCAGGCGGAAGAAATCGGGACAGTAATCGGGGAGCACATAGTCGAGCTCGATGCTTTGCTCCTGCACCGCATCGAGCAGCGTGACCGGCTGACAGACCGTTTCACGGCGCAGGGTCCAATCGTTGGTTTGCATGATATTGCCTCCTTGACGCAGCGGGCAGCCAGTGCCGCGCATTTCTGGTAATACATATGCGGCGCATGCGGAAGATATGATTGGGAAATGAGAAATGAGGAGTGAGAAGTGAGGAGTGAGGAGTTGTTCCGTTGCTTCTGCTGATTGAAAGAAATATAGGGAGTATCGCGCCAAAAAAGGCGCTTTAGCGCCGTGTGTTGCGCAAAATTGGGAGGCTCCGCGAAACCTTACCCGGAGGGAAATGCCAGCGGGGGCTCCCCGCGCCCAGTGAAAGGCACAGCCGGACAAACGATAAAGAACAGGGAACATAAATTACCCCGCCGCTCAACGAAAGACACAGCAAAAACAACGATTCAGAACAGCAAACAAAAATCCCCCGCCATCATTCCGCATTCCGAATTCCGCATTCTGTTAAGCATCTGCTTTGGGTTTATTCGATTTGCACGAAACGGATTACACAGACTGCCCAAAAAACGGCAGAGCGCGAGTATTGCATTTTGTCTTTTTGCATGTTATAATAGAAAGTACAGAAGCAGCGGCGAAAAAACAGCCGCAGCAAGATGGTCATAAAAATGAATCAAACACAAACATCAGGGGGCAAACCATTATGAAGCGTACCAGAATTCTGCGCGGTCTGACCGTGCTCGCGGCAGCAGGCGTGCTCGCCGCATCCGTGCCGACGATGGCGCTGCACGGCGCAGCAGCCACCAAGGACATCTCCTCCACGATGAAGTGGGACGCGCTCCGCATCGGCGGCGGCGGCTTCGTCTCCGGCATCGTGACCGGCAAGAAGGCAATGTATGCCCGCACCGACGTCGGCGGCGCCTACAAGTACAACTACAGCACCGATCAATGGGAGCAGCTGCTCGGGTTCATCACCGACGCCGACAGAGGTCTGCTCTCGGTCGACGCAATGGCGATCGACCCGACCGATGACAACACCGTCTATTTCCTCTGCGGCTGTGCCTATTTCTCCTCCGAGAAGACCGTGATCTTCAAGACCACCGACGGCGGCAAGACCTTCACCGAGACCGACGTCACCGATATGATTCAGGTGCACGGAAACGGCAACGGCCGCCAGATGGGCGAATCCATCGCGATCGACCCCGACAACCCGAAAACAATCTACTGCGGCGGCGACGTCTACGCAGGCGACTCCTGCCTCATCAAATCCACCGACGGCGGCAAAACATGGAACACCGTCAAGAGCTACGGCGACCTCGGGCTCTACGGATATGAGATCAAGTGGCCGACATGGACAAGCAATATGCGCCATGCCCTGACCGACGGCGAGTATATGACGCAGAACGGCATCTCCAGCATCTATATCTGGGACGGCACCGTGTACGTCGGCTCGTCCTCGTCCGGCAAGTACAATGTCGTCAGCGCCAGCGTGAAGGACGACAAGTTCACCGACCTGAGCGGCAAGCTGGACGCGAAAAATATCCCCGGCAGAATCACCGGCGACGGACAGGGCAATCTGTACTTCGCGTTTCAGGGCGCGGTCTGCGTCGGAAACGGTGCAGCCTCGGGCAGTGTCAAGAAGCTCGACACCAAGACCGGCACGGTCACGGATATTTCCCCGCTGAAGCATCTGTTCATCAAGCCCTCCGGCGAATTCGCAAGCGCAGCCGAGGGCGGCTACAGCGGCGTCAGCGTTGACCCGACAAACCCCAAGCGCATGGTCTGCTCGACCTGCGGTCTCTTCTCGAATGCGCAGCTCTGGCAGGCGTGGGACGACGAGCACGGTCCGTGCTGGGGCGACAAATTCTTCAAATCCGAGGACGGCGGCGAAACATGGGTCGAGACCACGCCGGGCATTACGCCGGTCTGGGGTCAGCCGCCCATCGCGGAATATCTCGATGACGGCGGCTATGCGTGGATCCGTGACAAGGCGATCCACTGGGTCGGCGCTTACGTCATCGACCCGGTCAAGCCCGACCGCTCGCTTGCGACCTCCGGCAACGGTGTGTTCATGTGCAGCAACACATGGGCAGATGTGCCGCAGTTCAGCTTCCACCCGGACGGCATCGAGGAGGTTGTCGCGCTCGACTTTGTCTCGACGGCAGACGGGCTGGACCTCTCCGCCATCGGTGACTACGACGGCTTTGTGCACGAAGCGCCCGACAAGATCGGCTTGCAGTATCAGCCGAACATGGGCAGCACCAGCGCAATCGCCGTCTGCCCGCAGAATACCGACGTGTGGGCGCGCATTGCAGAGGGCGACAACGGCGCCGGCTATTACACGCTCGACCGCGGCAAGACATGGAAGGAATTTTCGCCGGCGGTCAAGGGCGGCAAGCTCGCGATCGCGGAAATCTCCTCCGGCAAATACCGCATCTTCAACACCGGCAAGGACGACGGCGGCGTCTCCTACAGCGACAACTGGGGCGGCTCGTGGTCCAAGTGCGACGGCATCCCCTCGCAGTACGGCTCCAAGCCGACAATGCTGCTGATCGAGCCGGATGACCCGAACACCGTCTACGCCTACGCGACCTATTTCAACTCCTCGTGGCACTATTCCAAGACCGAGCCGGATGCGACCGACGCGCAGTACAAGATCTGCGTGAGCACCGACGGCGGCAAGACCTTCACCAGCACCGATGTCTGCATGTACGATCAGTGCGACAGCGCAGGCAGAATCGGATACCTCGGCAAGGGCGAGCTGATGCTCGGCGGCGGCTGGTACGGCATGTATCACGCGACTGTCAGCGGCGGCAAGGTCACGGTCGAAAAGCTCGACAATGTCTTTTACTGCAAGACGCTCGGCTACGGCGCACCGGAGAAGAAGGGCGGCGTCAACACGATCTACTTCTACGGCAAGCCGCTCGAGACCGACCCCGAGGGCATCTACCGCTCGACCGATGCGGGCAAAACATGGGTCTGCATCAACACCGCACACCTCTACGGCGGCACCGGAAACGGCAATTACATCGTCGGCGACATGAACGAATTCGGCAAGGTCTATATGTCGACGGTCGGCTGCGGCATCGTCTACGGCGTGCTCTCCGACGGCACCGAGCCGCCTGTCACCGGCACGACAACGACCACGACCACGAAGCCGACGGACACCGAAATCCTCTGGGGCGATGCCGACTGCAACAAGCTGGTCAATATCTCCGACTGCGTGCTGCTCGCACGCTATCTCGCGGAGGACAAGGAGATCAGGGTCTCGGCAGAGGGCGTCCGCAATGCAAAGGTCATGGGCGCTGCCACACTGACGGTCGACGATCTGAACAAGATTCTGCAGTATCTCGCAAACCTCATCACAGAGGCGCAGCTCGCGCCGTAACGCACAACAAAAGCAGCGGACAGTCCGAAGTACGGGCTGTCCGCTCAGTTTGTCGGGGAAAAGTGGTATCTCCGATGGATTGATAATGGGGCTCTCGCACGCTGCGCTACACCCGCTTAAGGGCTGCCAGTCCTTAAGAATCCCGATATGGGGTTAGGGGCGGAGCGCCCACGGAAATCTGTCGGAGACACGGTATTCACGGCGCTGCGTCCTTCGTCACAAACACGGCAAAGGGCGGGCAGCCGGTGCGGTTCGGGAACTGGCACTGCAGCACGGTGTAATACCGGCTGTCGAGCGCCGCGAGATAATCAAGCAGGGCATCGCGCTCCGAAAATCCGTTTGCCCCGCCGTAATAGATGCAGAGCACCAGCACGCCGCCGGTTTTCAGCAGGCGCAGGCTCGCATTCAGCGCGGCAATGCTCGAATCGGCATGCGTGAAGATATCGTGACTGCCGCCGGGCAGCCAGCCGAAATTGAACACGATCGCAGAGACCGTGCCCGGCTCCGCGTATTTCTCCATATCTGCGTGACTTTCGCAGTGCAGCTCGGCGCTGAGCCCGTTTTCTGCGAGCAGCTGTTCCGTGCTCGCGATCGCGTCGGGCTGAATGTCGAACGCGATGACATGCCCGGTGTCGCCGGTGAGCGTGCAGAGCAGCCTCGTGTCATTGCCGCGCCCGCAGGTCGCGTCGATGCAGAGATCGCCCGGCTGCACATGCTCTCGCAGGCAGCGGTGCGCCAGATCGAGCACCTTCAGCTGTCGGACGGACGGTGTTTTCTCAGACATAAAAGACCTCCATATCGTCAAGGCGCAGGCACGCGAGCTTGCCGCCCGCCTCCTGAAATACGGCGCCGCAGTCGATGTTGATGTAGGTGTCGGTGATGAGCACCTCGGCTCTGCCGTGCAGCTGCGGATAGGTCAGCGTCGGTGTGTGCCCGAAGATCAGAATGCGGTCGTCAAAAAAGCGGTCGGTCTGCTGCGGGCGTGCGTTGAGCAGCGCATCCGCGGGATAGCTCTCCAGCGGCTTTTCGGGGTCAAAGCCCTCGATGCCGCTGTGCGTCAGCACAAATTTCCGCCCGTCCGGAACGGTCAGCTCCTCGAAGAGCCGGAATTCTGTCAGATAATCGCGCAGCTCGGCTCTGCGCTCGGGCGGAAGCGCGAGATACTGCTCAAGCGTGACGGCGCCGCCGTTTTCCATCCACGCGGAGAACACGGCGAGGCCCTCATCGGTGTAATAATCGGTCACATTGCCGACGGCGGCTTCGTCGGGCAGCCCGGTGATGCATTGCAGCATGACCGCCTCGTGATTGCCCAGCAGCGGGTATACGTTGATCCGGTCCATGCAGTCGAGCAGGAGCGGGATCGGCTGATCGCCGCGGTCGATGAAGTCGCCGAGGATATACAGGTCGTCATCCTCGGTAAAACGGATCTGTTCGCACATGCGCTGAAACAATGCGTGACAGCCGTGTATGTCGCTCATGACATAGATCATAACGGTCGTCCTCCTGTCTGCGGTGCTGAGTCGGGCACGGGGAATTCAGCCCAGATTGCCCGTGCGGAACATGAGCACAGAGAGTGCGGCGAGCGGTGCGGTCTCACAGCGGAGAATGCGGCTGCCGAGCCAGACCGGCACGCAGCCCTTTTCGCAGAGCATTTCGACCTCCTCGGGATCAAAGCCGCCCTCGCTGCCGATGAAGAGTGCATAGCTGTTCGCGTCTGCGGGCAGCGCGGAGAAGGAGACGCTGCCTGCGGTCTCGTTCTCGTAGAGTACGGCTGCGACCTCGGCGTCGGAGAGACGCGCGGCAGCCTGCGTGAGCGTATGCAGCGGTGCCACGGCGGGAATGATGCCGCGCCCGGACTGCTGTGCAGCCGCCTGTGCGATCTTCTGCAGGCGGGGGAGCTTCTTCTGAAAATCGCCCGCGGAGGGTCTGGCGATGCATCTGCGGGTCAGCACGGGAACGATCTCGGTGACGCCGAGCTCGACAGATTTCTGAATGATCTGCTCGAGCTTGTCCGCCTTCGGGAGCGCCTGAAAGAGGATGACGCGGCAGCCGGGTTCATTGCTGCACGGCACTGCCTCGAGGATCTCCAGCGAGACCGTTTCGGGGGTGACGGCGGAAATGCGGCAGTGATAGTCGGTGCCGCAGGAATTGACGGTGAGGGCCTCCTGCGGCTTCATCCGCAGAGAGAGCCCGATATGCCGGGCATTTGCATCGGTCAGGACGGGGTTGTCCGGGGAAAAGCTGTCATCAAAAAAACGCGGCATACGTTGGTCACTCCTTTCATCCCCCATATTATAGCATATAATCAACAAAATTGCAATCACCCGTTGTGCGCGGAGCAGCTGGATGCGGATCGCGGAAGGAAAGCGGGGATTTTCGTTCCCGGCGACCTGCTCCCCCGGCTCCCCGTCCGTCAAAAATCTTCCGGTCTCCCCATTGCGTTTTTCTGCAAAATATGCTATACTATATCTGTATGGGCATCTGATGCCGAGAAATACAGCAAAGGAGAATACAATGCAGCTTGATGAAAAAACGCTGGATACGCTCGCGTGGCTTTCCAGACTGGACATTCCCGAGGAGGAAACAGCGGCACTCTCCGAGAGCATTGCCGAAATGCTGACCTTCTTCCAGCAGCTCTCTGACCTTGATACCGAGGGCGTTGCGCCGACCGCGCATATCGCTCCGCTCCAGAATGTTCTGCGCGAGGATATCCCCGCCGCAGAGCGCCTCGACCGCGATACCCTGCTCTCGGGCACCGAATCCGAGGACGGGCTGATCACGCTGCCGAAGGTCATCGGCTGAAAGGAGCGCGGAGCATGGAATATACGAAAATGAACATTGCGGAGCTTTCGGCTCTGCTGCAAAAGCGCGAGGTCTCCGCACGGGAGCTCGCTCAGGACGCCCTGCGCGCAATCGCCGAAAAGGACGCCCGGATCGGCGCCTATCTGACCGTCGCGGAGGAGACCGCACTCGCACAGGCTGACGCCGCAGACGCCATGCTGAAAAACGGCGAGGGCGGCGCACTCACGGGCATCCCGTTTGCAATGAAGGACAACATCACCACCAAGGGCGTGCGCACGACCTGTGCCTCCAAAATGCTCGAACACTGGCTGCCGGTCTATGACGCATGCGTAACCGAGCGCCTCAAAGCGGCGGGCGCGGTCATGCTCGGCAAGACCAACATGGACGAATTTGCGATGGGCAGCTCCACGGAGAATTCTGCGCTGCAGGTCACGCGCAATCCCGCGGCGCCCGATCATGTGCCGGGCGGCTCCTCGGGCGGCTCTGCGGCGGCTGTCGCTGCGGACGAATGCGTGTTTGCGATCGGCTCGGACACCGGCGGCTCCATCCGTCAGCCCGCGTCGTTCTGCGGCGTGGTCGGCATGAAGCCCACCTACGGCACCGTGTCACGCTACGGGCTGGTCGCCTATGCGTCGAGCTTTGACCAGATCGGACCGCTGACGAAAACAGTCGCGGACAATGCGAAGGTTTTGGAGGCGATCTCCTGCCACGACCGCCGCGACTCGACCTCGCTGCCCGAATTTGACACGAAGTATTCCGCGCTGATCGGCAAGGACCTCACCGGAATGCGCATCGGTCTGCCGAAGGAATATTTCGGCGCGGGCATTCATCCGGACGTTGCGCGGCTCGTGAAAAACGCCGCAGATACGCTCGCAAAGCAGGGCGCAGAGATCGAGGAATGCTCGCTGCCCGCCGTCGGATACGCGCTGCCGGCATATTATGTGCTGTGCTGCGCCGAGGCGTCGTCGAATCTCGCACGCTTTGACGGCATCCGCTACGGCTTCCGCGCCGAGGGCATCGAAAATCTCGATCAGCTCTATCGCAAGACCCGCACGCAGGGCTTCGGCAGAGAGGTGCGCCGGCGCATTCTGCTGGGCAACTATGTGCTCTCCGCGGGCTATTACGACGCCTACTACAAGAAGGCGCAGCAGGCGCGCACGCTGCTGATCGGCGCCTTTAAGGAGCTCTTCGCAAAATACGATCTGCTGCTGACACCGGTCGCGCCGACGCCCGCCTATAAGATCGGCGAAAAATCCGCAGACCCGATGGAAATGGCGCTCGGCGATATCTGCACAGTGCCGGTCAACCTCGGCGGTCTGCCCGCGATCTCCGTTCCGTGCGGAACATCCGCGCAGAACGGCGCAGAGCTGCCCGTCGGCTTCCAGCTCATCGGTCCGGCGTTCTCCGAGGCGAAGATCTATCAGGCAGCGGCGGCGTATGAAAGCGCACAATAACCGCATCTTATGACAGGGCGGTGAGAATATGGCGATCAGCCCGAAGGGAAAGCGGAAAATCACCGTGAACGGCAGGCTGTATTACTGGTTTGTCGCGCCGTATTACGAGGACCCCGACCTGACCGGCGGCATGCTCCGGCTGCATATCGTCTCTGCGGACGGCGAACGCGCACTGATCGTACCGCTGGATTCCTGCGTCCGCCCGGATGCGCGGTATTTGACAAAATCGCCGGTGCCGATCCCCGATGCCGTCACGCCCGAAGTCGTGCGGCGCGTGATCGAGGCGTATTACGCAAGCAAGGAGTGAGCTGCCGTGTCATGGCTGAAATGCAAATGCGGGCATACGTTTCACGATAACTCCGACGGGCACTACTTGAAAGCACACCTGATCACCGACAAGGACTGGTTTCCGCTGCTGGATATGGCGGACAGTCTGATCGAATCGCCCGACCCCGACCGCGCAACGCTCTGCATGACCCTGCGGCACAATCTCGCCGGAAAACAGGGCTGCGTGCAGCACAGAGTTCTGTATCTGTGCCCCGAATGCGGCAGGGTTTATATTGAGGACCCGGACGGCGCGTTCATCTGCTTTGCACCTGAGAATTCCGACAGCGATAAAATGCTTTTTAACCAAAAGGGAACAGGCGAAGTGCTGCCGATCGGGCGCACCTGCCCGGAAAACCCTGCTGACAAATAAACCCTTTTTTGCGCTGCACTGCCGACCCCGAAGAAAACCGAACAGAAATCGGTACGTTCAACAGACCGTTTGAACGCTGAACGCTTATCACATGCTCTCTGTGGCTTGCGCTGTGGGTGCGGATGATTCCGCATTCCGCATTCCGCATTCCGCATTGAAAAGAGCAGCAAGGAGTTAGATTATGGCAAAATACGAATCCGTGATCGGATTGGAGGTGCACATCGAGCTGCGCACCAAAACAAAAATCTTCTGCGACTGCCCCGCAGATCACGGCGGCGACCCGAACACCCGCTGCTGTCCGGTCTGCATGGGCATGCCGGGCACACTGCCCGTGCTCAATAAGGAGGTCGTGAATTTCGCGGTGCGCGCGGGCATGATGCTGGGCTGCGAGATCGCACACTTCTCCAAAATGGACCGCAAAAACTACTTCTACCCTGATCTGCCGAAGGCATATCAGATCTCACAGCTCGACCACCCGCTCTGCGAGCACGGCTATGTCGATATCGAGGTCAACGGCGAAAAATCGCGCATCGGCATCACGCGCATCCACATTGAGGAGGACGCGGGCAAGCTGGTGCACACCGAGAGCGGCTCCGGCGCCGACTGCAACCGCTGCGGCGTCCCGCTGATCGAGATCGTTTCCGAGCCCGATATCCGCACGGCGGCACAGGCAAAGGCATATCTCGAGCGGCTGCGCGAGCTCGTGCGCTGGTGCGGCGTCTCCGACTGCCAGATGGAGCTCGGCTCGATGCGCTGCGACGTCAACCTCTCGGTGCGTCCCGTCGGCGACCCGAACCTCTACACGCGCGCGGAGATCAAGAACCTCAACAGCCTCAAGAGCGTCGTCGGGGCGATCAACGCCGAAAAGGCACGCCAGATCGACGAAACACAGGCTGGTCATACGCTTTTGCAGGAGACCCGCCGCTACGACCCCGAGAAGGACAAGACCTACACGATGCGCGTCAAGGAAAATGCGAACGACTACCGCTATTTCCCGGACCCTGACCTTGTGCCGATCATTCTGACGGACGAGGATCATGCACGGCTGCGCGCCATGCTGCCCGATCTGCCCGAGGAGCGCCTTGCGAAATACACCGGTGAATTCGGTCTGCCGGCAGCCACCGCACAGACGCTCTGCGACAATCCGGCGCTTGCAAATCTCTTCTCGGCGGCGGCAGAATCGGTGAAGCAGAAAAAGCTGCTTGCCAACCTCATGCTCGCCGACGCAAGGGCAGCGGAGATTCCCGCGGAGGTTTGGGCAGTGCTTGCAAATCTGGTCGATTCCGGCAAGATCAGCCGCTCCGCGCCCGAAAAGCTGCTCGCAGCCTATCGCGAGACCGGCAGGGAGATTCCGGCGCTGGTGCAGGAGCTCGGGCTCGAGCAGGTGCAGGATACCGGGCTGCTGGAATCGGTCGCCGATGAGGTCATCGCGGCAAACCCGAAGGCAGTCGCGGATTACAAGGCAGGCAAGGAGGCCGCGATCAAGGCGCTGATGGGACAGATCATGAAGCGCATGAAGGGTTCGGCAAACCCGCAGGAGGCAACACAGATTCTGAAAGAGAAGCTCGCGAAGCTGTGATCTGAAACCGCGGGCGTCTGTGCATATTTGCGGGGGCGTTGCCCCAAGACACCCTTTTTCGACAAACTGACAGCCGGTATCCCGTCGCGGGGTACCGGCTGTTTTCCTGTCTCAGAATACTGCTTCGGACTCTTCGTCGTCAAAGAGCGGTGCGATCTCCTTGCTCATCGCATATTCGACCATATCGAACGAATAATTGAGCGGCGAGTTGTTGTTCAGTGCGTCGATGACATCCTGACAGTCGTTCTTGTTCAGGAAGTTGATCGCACGCTGGACCTTGCGGCTGTCGCCGTTTGCGTTCTGCAGCGCGATCAGGATGAACGGCACTGCGCAGCGCTTGGTCGTCGTATCGTCGACCTTGTGCGGGGCGTCCTCGACGGAGGTGCGCGCACAGCTGCTGTCGAAGATCATGCCCGCCATGCGGTAATAGAAATTGTCGTCCTTCGGGTTGAGGCGGATGCAGTCCTCCATCGCCTCATACGCCTTGTCGTAGCGGTCGATCGTGAGGAAATACTGATATGCCATCTGGTAGTTGTCCTCCATCTGCGGACCGAGCCTCAGCAGCTTCTTGCAAGCCTCCTTCGCCGGCTCAAGATGCTCCAGATTCAGGTGCGCGCGGAGCACATTCCGCTGGATCAGGCAGCGCATTTTGACGGTCTGATACTCCTCGAAGAGCAGCGGCGCGAGCTTCAGAATTTCGTCGTACATCTTCAGCTTCAGATACACATTGAAGAAGGATGCCAGCGTCGTGTAGTTGACATGCTTGGTCGAGAGCTCGTATTTGCCGTTTTTGCGGCTGACGCCGACCATGTCATTCGCCAGAACGACCGCCTTGTCGCGGGTCTTCGGCATCTTGCTGAGCTCCTCCGCAAGGAAGGTGTTGAGCTCCTCGTTTTCGGGGTACTGCTTGGTCGCGTATTCGAGGAAGACGCGCGTCAGCGCCGGTGCGCCGAAGCGGTCGCAGAGGAAGAACACATTTCTGCAGTCGATCTCATCGAGGAATCCGCGGTCGAGCACATCGGTCAGGAATTTGCCGAATTCCTCGATATTGCCCGCGCGCTGGAGCTCCTGAAGCCGCTGAACGGCAGTATCGCTGTAATAGATGCGGTCGTTGATCGCCGCCATGATGGAGGCGCCGTAGCTGTCCTCGGCTTCCGCCTTCTTTTCGCCCAGACCCGCGTGTGCAATGCGGTCGCGGAGCTGTGCGTTCTCCGCCTCGAGCTGATGGATGCGTTCGCCCAGATCGTCTGCGGAGGTCTCGGTCAGCGAGATCAGGCGGTCGGGGAACTGCTTGAAGCAGGAGTGCACCGGAGAATCCAGCACGCCCGCATTCTGCTCGCGGTATTCGATCAGCTTGATCAGCTCGGCGATGATCTTGTCCTCGCCCTCGTTGGAGAGCCAGTCGGGATCGTAGAACAGCATGCTCAGGTGCTTGATGTCAAACGGCGGGTTGTCCTGATAGGTATTCTCGCACATGAGGATGGTTCCGGAACGGCTGAGGCTGTGGCGGATGCCGAGCTCATAGGCGACATTCCAGTTCCACCCGGAGAGGTCCGCGATCGCGATATCCGCTTCTGCGATATTCTGGATCACCTGCTCCATGATGACGCCGCCGGCGGGGCTGAAATCCTGACGGATGCACTCATAGCCCTTGTCCTTGAGCGTGTGCTCGATGATGATGGAATACAGACGGTTGAACCGCTTGTCATACGGCATGATGACAAATGCTTTTTTCGCCATAATACGACCCCCGTTTTTTCAGATTCAGCATTCTCTGCTGTCTGTATTGTACCATAATTCCACCGCCGTTGTCAAGCGCGCGCGGAGGCTCCCAATTTGCGAAAGATCACGGCGCTAAAGCGCCTTCTTGGGGGGCAATGCTCCCCATATTGTGCCCTGCTGTTAAAAGGCGAAGCATTTCAAATCCATCCGCGAAGCGGATACCGCCATTATTCTTTATTCTCTATTCTTTATTCTTTCTTCTTTTTTACCACTGGGAGCATTGACCCCCAAGAAGGCGCGCCAGCGCCGTGCAGTGACGTTTCATGGGAGAAGATGCCAAACGGCTCGCGAAGCCAAAACGCCCGCGGGGGCTGCCCCGCCGCGCCAGCGCCGTGTATGGTGTGAAACTGGGAGGCTCCGCGAAAATGCACCCGGAGGGAAATGCCAGCCCGGGCTCCGGGCTATTGCGCCGAGATGGCAAGCAAGCGGACCGGGTCGGGGACCGGCAGACCGAGCTCGGCAAGCGCGGCGGGCAGCAGCAGCACGGAGAGCGCCGTCAGCAGCGCCGCCTGCGGATTCTTCGAGAAGCGGCTGATCAGCAGCACAGCAAGAGCAGCCGCAAGCGTCACCAGCCAGCGCAGCAGATACAGCCCCGCCGCCGCCGTGCGCAGCGAGCAGTGCACCGGCACAAACCGCAGAAGATCGACCGAATGCATCGGCGCCTCAGGCAGCACGAGCATCCCCGTTTTCTGCAGCGCGGCAAAATAGACCGCGTGAAAGCCTGCCGCGGTGATCAGCACGAGCAGCGCCGTCCAGAGGAGCTTGCAGCGCAGCAGCCCGCCCCGTCCGTGCCTTGTGCTGCGCAGAAGCGGTCCTGCCCCGCTGCGGTTTTCATACGCCATGACCGGCGCAAACAAAAATACGGTCACGATCAGCAGCGCCATGCAGCAGCGCCGCACCTGCGCAGTCTCGGTAAAGAGCGTCTGCCAGCCGTTCTGCCGCACGAGCCATGCGTCATAGCCTGTTTCCGCCGTGTATGCCGTCAGCGCGTCCATGCGGTCTGCAAATGCCCGGTACAGATCGAGCCATTCCTGCAGATTTGCGATCTCGTCGCGGATCGCCTGAATCCAGTCCAGCGGCGGGTCGGGGGAATCCATCAGCCGCTCGATCTTTTTCTCGCGCTCGTCGATCTCGCCTTCATACCACGCGATCTGCGTCTGACAGTCTGCGCGTTTTTCCTCCGTGATCTCGCCCTCGAATCTGTTGTAGAGCTGCTCGATGCGGTAGTTGAGCGGCAGCTGCACGTCGACGGTGCGGACAAGGCTGACACACCAGATTCCGGCAGCGGCGAGCACGAGAACCCCGCCCTCGGAGATGAGGATCTTGCGCCCCTCATAGCCGAAGCGCGAGAGCCTTTGCAGATGCCTGCTGCGAAATTTCGCGATGCGGTCAGTGACCGCAGCCGCGCCCGCACCGAGCGTCATCGGGCGGCAAATGCCGATCAGCACAATGAGCAGCACCGTGCAGAGCAAGCCGAACACCGTCCCCGCCGTGATCATGCCGGGAAGAAAGCCCCGCGGCGACCCGAAGATATTGAGGTTCGCGTATCGCAGGAAGAAGGTCTCGGGCGAGAGCATCGCAAAGAGATTGCAGAATTTGAGCGGGTTGCGCGTGGAGGTCGGCAAAATCAGCCGCCAGAACAGAAACTGTGCGCCGAGCAGCACACCGGAGCCGATCGCTGCGGGCAGCGTGTGCAGCATCCCCCAGATCAGCCAGACCGCCGCCGAGATCAGCCAGACCGCGCACGCCTTCAGGATCGCGGTGCGCAGCAGATAGCCGCCGACCGTGACGCGGTATGCGCAGAGCTGAAAATCGGGCGACGACTGGATCGTGCGCGCATAGCCCGGGTCGCCGAAAAAGCCGTGCGCGAAAACCAGATCGCTGCCATAGAGCACCGCGACCGAGATCGCAGAGAGCAGCGCGAGCGCCGCCATGCGCCAGAGCGTCAGCGGGACGCGCCCCTTTTTCGCGGTGCGCAGCATGGCGGTGATCTCCGTGCGCCGCTCTGCCGCGAAGGAGACCGCCAGCAGCATCGGTGCGATCAGCAGCAGATAGTCGGTGATGTGAAAATCACAGAGCGCGCGCAGACCGCGGTTTTCGCCGGCTGTGACGACGGTCCCTGCAAGCCTTGCGTAATCGGCACGGGTGCGCTGCAGATTGCGCGTCACAAAATCGGTCGCGGGACGGAGCGTGCCGAGCAGCGCCTGCTCGTCCGACTGCGCGCTGACCCGTTCGAGATAGTCCGCATAGCCGCCGTTCAGATAGGTCTCGTATGCAGCCTGCTCCTGCTCGGTGACCTCCGGCACGGTGCGGCAGTAGCCCGCAAACAGCGCGAGATTGACCGCCGCGATCAGCAGCAGGATCAGCCATCTGCGCAGGTCGAAGAAGATACGCCGCAGCTCATACATCCTGCATTCCTCCCGTCATCAGCCGGAAGACGTCCTCCAGCCCGATCTCCGTGACCGGCGTGCAGCCCTCCGGCAGCGGGTCGGCGGCAATGCGCAGCACAAAGCTGTCTCCGCGGACGGTCAGCTCGCCGCGGGGGTGCTCTGCCTGCAATGCCTTGATTTCCTCATAGCTGCCGCGGTATTCGCCGATTCTGCCCGCAGCCTGTCTGCGGAGCGCCTCGGGGGTATCGCACGCCTGACATTTCCCGCGGTGCAGCAGCATGACCTGTCCCGCGATGCTCTCGATATCGCTGACGACATGGGTCGCGAGCAGCACAATGCGCTCCTGTGCGAGCTCCGCAATGTAATTGCGCAGACGGATGCGCTCGTCGGGGTCGAGCCCGGCGGTCGGCTCGTCGAGGATCAGCACCTCGGGACGCCCCAGCAGCGATGCCGCCAGCAGCGCGCGCTGCCGCATCCCGCCCGAGAAGGTCCCGAGCCTGCGGTGCGCGTCCGCGGTGAGATTGACCAGCGCGAGCAGCTCCTCGGTCTGCGCCTTCGCGTCCCGGCGCTTCATGCCCTTCAAGGCGCTCATGTAATAGAGAAACTCCTTCGCGGAAAAATCGTCGTAGACCGACTGCAGCTGCGGGGTGTAGCCCACACAGCCGCGCCATTTCGCACCGAGCTTTAAGATGTCGGTGCCGTCGTAGCGGATCTCGCCAGCGGTGCGCCTGAGATTGTCGGTCATCAGCTTCATCAGCGTCGATTTGCCCGCGCCGTTTGCGCCGAGCAGCCCGGTCACGCCCGGCGACAGCGTGACCGTGACCGCATCGAGCGCTTTGTGCGCGCCGTATTGCTTTGTCAGGTTGATGAGTTCGAGTTTGTGCATATCCATCCTCCGTCCGTACTGTCGTGCTCATTCCTTCGGCTTTGTCTGTAAAAATTCGGTGAAGCCGGCATTCCCGCTGATATAGTCCGCCAGCGGCACGGCGCGGAAGCTCCAGTCAACATTGCCGGGATTCTTCACATACGCACAGGCGCAGTAGAGCATGCCGTTGATGCACGCACAGCCGTAGCGCTTTGCGTAATTCTCGCTGCGATCGCCCTCCAGAAAGCGCTCTGTTTTCAGCACATTGCCCTGCATATCGCAGACGGTGAGCTCTGCGGCTTCGCGCTCAATGAACAGGTATTCGCCGTCTGTGCTGTAGCGGTCGCCGCGCGGCACGCTGACAACGGTTTCCTCGCCGTTTTCCGTGCAGTGCATCGCATAGCTGTCCGGCGTGTCGCTGCCCGTGCGCGTGACCCAGAGGATTTTTCCGCCCGCTGTCATGAACATGCTCGGCGCAAGCGGCACACAGTTCATCCGTGTCATGACGCCGGTCCGCGCGTCGATCTGCCAGATGCCCTCAGCCAGACCGTTTTCGGGCTTTGCCGGGTCGTCGCTGTAGCTTCTGTACACATACACATAGTCGCCGTCCGCCTGCAGATTGGTGAAATCCGGGGATTTGCGGCTGAGACCGTTCACGATCTCGGTCAGCGTTTCGCTCTTCAGGTCAAAGTGCCAGACCCCGTAATGCTGCTCCTTGTAGCCCTCCAGCAGCGTCGGGTCCTGCTGCAGCTTTTCATCCGACCAGCGCGGGTCCTCCCCGAAGGATACGAACATCGTGCCGGTGACCCAGAGTGCGCCGCGGTAGGCGATCAGCTCGCATTCGCCGAGCGAATCGCCCTCCCAGAGCACGGCGATCTCGTCCATGCCGGTGCCGTCGGGCTGAATGCGCAGCAGCACGGCATCGACCGGACGCAGCGAATCGCTGCTGTGCGTGAACTTGTTCGCAGTCGCATAGAGCATCCCGTCATACCAGATCAGATTGGTGAACTCGTAGTCGCTGTTGGTCGCCGGGCAGTAGTCGCTGCCGTCGTGCAGGCACTCGGGCTTTGCGCAGAGATAGAGCGCCTTCCCGGTCGCAGCGTCGGTGTAGCAGATTCCGCTGTGCTCGCTGTCCTCCGAGGGCGTGCCGATGAAATATCTGCCCTTATCCGAAAGGGTCAGCTGCATATTCGATTCGTAGACCTTGTTATAAGCGATCGCATCCAGACCCGGCAGGCGCGCCGCGTTGATCGCCGCCCATGTCACATCCTGCGTGCTCGGCTCAGCGGGCTGCTTTGTCAGCTTCGCATGAAATTTGACCGTTTCCGGCGAGTTCCCGACATAGCCGGACCCGTGCGGATTCGGCGAAACATCCGGCTTTCCGCCGCTGTTCAGTTTCCAAATCATTGCCGTGCCGCCCGCGATCACGCCGACACACAGCGCCGCCGCGGCTGCAATTTTCGTCACCTTTTTCACGATCACACCCCGTTTCGTTTTGTCGGTCGTTCTGCCCGCCGTCACGCGGTAGGCTTCATCCAGATATTTCCGGTCGATCTGCGGCATCATCCGCAGGAATTGTTTGACGCTCACAGCCAACCCTCCTTTTTCAGAAACCGGCGCAGCTTCGATTCCGTACGCCT
>JAEEGL010021686.1_pt1 | contig 76921 bp, 52 predicted proteins | sample 9134231 | NCBI WGS metagenome assembly JAEEGL01 (sample SAMN16246548, study PRJNA631951) | gut metagenome | biome: gut microbiome; feature: rumen; material: fiber-attached | host: Bos | place: Iran: Karaj | collected 2018-10 | reverse complement strand
TTTATTATTAATTAATTATATGGTATTATAAGGGGAGATTGAGAAAACACATACCCTCAAAAAACCTAACTGAAACTGAAACAACTGAAACACCCGGCCACACAACACTCTCTCCTACACCTCCTTATTCCCTATGAGGCCTCCCACGATGCAGAGTTCGTCGGCCGCCTCGTAGCAGAAATCCAGCCTATCCAAGGGACAGGTGAGCGTCTTGGCGGGATTTCCTACTCCGCGGGACGAAGGTTGAGCGTGGCGGGCTCGAGGCCTTCGGCGGTGAAGGTGACGGTGGCGGGAGTGGCATCGAGGGCGATGTAGGCCACCAGACGGCCTTGGCCAAGCATCTTGACAGGGGCCTGCGGGGCGGACATGTCGAAGTTGAGGGCGTTCTCCATGCCCAGCAGACGGGCACCGCTGCCCAGCGCGCAGGTGACGGGGACCATGCTGCGCTTTGCCCGCTCACCCTCAGCATCGACGGCTTCCACCAATACCTGTGCCAGCGTGGCGGACTGGGCAAGGAGGGTGGCACGGAGTCGGACGGCGTCGCCCGACGTGCGGATGGCGTAGCGTGCCACGGCGTTGCCCTGGGCATCGCAGCCTTCGCAGACGAGTTCACCAGCTGCATAGGGTATCGCCCACGAAATCATGCCCGTGGAGGCATCGTAGGGAGTCATCTCGCCAACAACCTCCACCGAGTCGGGCGTGGCGGCGCGCTTCAGCAGCAGACGCGCTTGCGGGGTGTTGGTGTAACACACCACGCGGATGTTCTGCCCTTCGTCGTAGTTCCACGTGTCGGCGGCATCCATCGAGAGCCACGGACGGCGTGCGCGGGTGGTGTCGGCCTCCTCACCGCCTCGGCGACGGGGCTGACGGTCGGGGTAGGTGCCGATGTACACAACAGGGTCGGCAGCCCACAGGGCGCGACGGAAATGGCCTCGCGGCTTGAGGAAGCCGGCAAAGTCAACAAGGCCCGTGTTCAGTCCGCGCGAGGGCCATGCGCCCGATTCGCCCAGGTAGTCGAGGCCGGTCCAGACGAACTGTCCGAAGATGTGGCGGTTGTTGCGCACGGCCAGCCACTGGTCGTAGCCCACGCCCGTCTCGCTGCCGTAGATGATGCGCTGGGGGTAAGCGTCGTGGTCGGTGACGTAGCGGCTCTCAGTGTAGTTGTAGCCCACCACGCCGACGGCCTCGGGATAGGCTGTCTGGTTACTCATCACCACGCCAGCCAAGGCGCCGGTGACGGGACGTGTGTAGTCGATGCTGCGCACTACGCCTGCCAGCCGCTGGGCAATCTCGCCGATGCGCTCGGCACGCGGGGCATCAGGCTTGTAACCGCCATACATGGGCTGGCTGATGCTGCTGCCGTCGAGGACGGGATGCGAATAGGGGTCGTTGGGATAATCCACCTCATTTCCGATGCTCCAGAGGAAGACGCACGGGTGGTTCCTGTCGCGGCGCACCATGTCAGCCACGTCGCGGTCAATCCATTCGGCAAAGAAATCGGCCGAGCCTTCGAAGCCGGGCTCGCCCTTGTTCCACCCCTTCAGCCACTTGCGCTTGGGGTATTCCCATTCGTCGGACGCCTCGTCGATAACCAGCAGGCCCAGTTCGTCGCAGAGATCATAGAGGTCGGGGTTCTGGGGGTTATGGCTGCAGCGGATGGCGTTGGCGCCCATCTCCTGCAGCACCTCAAGACGGCGTTTCCATACCTCGCGGGGCACGGCTGCGCCCAGCACGCCGGCATCATGGTGCACGCAGACGCCCTTAACCTTCACGTTTTGTCCGTTGAGGAAGAAGCCATCGTCAGGGGTGAAGCGCAGTGTGCGCAGTCCGGCGCGATAGGCCGTGCTGTCGAGGGGCGAGCCGTTCTTACGCAGTTCGGCGCGGAAGGTGTAAAGATATGGGCTGCCGAGGTCCCAGCGCTGCGGCTGTGGGATGCGGAGCATGGTCAAGGCTTTGCCCGACATGACGCCCGACGTCTGCTCGACGACCACGGAGTCGCCCATCAGGAAGGCAAACGTGACAGCGTAGCCCCCGTCGTCGTCAGCACCTTCGACTGCCGACTCCACCTGCACCATGGCCTCCTTGTCGGAGAGCGACAGTAGGCGATAGGTAGTCCCCCACTGGGCAAGGTGTACCTCGGGGGCCTTCACAAACCATACATCGCGCCAAATGCCGGAGCCGGTGTACCAGCGCGAATCGGCCTGACGGCTGTGGTCGACACGCACCAACAGCGTGTCGGGGCGGTCATCGGCCTTATTCAGATGGTCCGTCAGCTCGTAGCAGAACGACACGTAGCCGTTGGGACGGTAGCCCAGCCAGTGGCCGTTGAGCCAGACGGTACTGCGGTTATAGACGCCGTCGAAACAGACATACGCCCGCTGCGAAACGGCGCCGGAAGTGAAGCCCTTCCTGTACCACCCCACTCCACCGGGCAGATAGCCAGTGCAACTGGCCAGCGTGTCGGAGGGCGTGGCCTCGATGCTCCAGTCGTGGGGCAACGTCACAGGGCGCCATTCGATGCTGTCCATAGAGAATTCCCAGCCGTCGTTCCAACACTCGGCCTGGCCGAAGCCCACGGGGTTGTTCACCTGTGCCTGCACACCGGCACAAAAACACACTACGGCAATCACCGGAAGAAGGGAAAGAGTCTTCATACTAATATATTATAAGGGAAAAGGGGGATTATTCGAAATAGAAATTGAACACAATCATACGGCTGTTGGCCGCGTCGATTGCCTGCGTAAACTTCAGCAAGTTCTTGTCGATGAGGTCGCTGCGGTCACGTACAAGAATATTGGGCAATCCGAAGCAGAATTTCACCTCGGGAATGAGTTTGAAGAACGGGAGGTAGAAGTCGCAGCCCATACCCACTTCGAAACAGAGGTCGAGGCGGCGTGTGAGCAGTTCCTTCTGCTTCTTCACCGTGAGGTCGAGCATGGGCACCACGCCTGCCACCACATAGGGACGATAGTTGTTAAAGCGGGGCGCACTCCATTTCACATCGACGGGCACGGTGAAATAGGTGGACTTGATGGTCTGCTGCGTGCCAATGCCCTTGTTCTGCTCGAAGAACTCCACCGTCTTGTCGCCGAAGTACATGGTGGGTATGATGCGCAGCGACAGCTCGTTGGTGAAGCGCGCCTCGCCCAGCACACCCACGTTGAACCCCGGGCTGTACGACGGCACCTCGGCAAACCATGCCTCCTCCGTACCATCGTCCAACACGTTCACATGGCCGTTGTGGACAAGTTCCAGGTCCTGCACGTGCAAGCCGAAGAGGAATCCGTAGTGCCAGGCACGCAAGTCGATGTACGGACGGTTCTGCACCTTCCGCGTCTGTGCCGACAGGGGCATCGTGCCTACGAGCATCCCCAGCGCTATGATTGTTACTATACGTAACCGGCGTTTTGTCATACCTTCATTTTAAACGTAAAAATGACCTTATTAGTATAAAAATGGTGGATTTGTCTGAATTTATTTGGCTTTTCGCTCGGGTTACACTATTTTTGCACATTGAATCGTTTTGGCAGCGAATGACGGACGAAAAGGTTTTTGTCGATAAAAAAGCGGCTTACTATACGCTGGGCTGCAAGCTGAACTTCTCGGAGGCATCGTCCATCGGACGAAGCCTTCAGGAGGCTGGTTTCCGCACAGCCCGCGCCGGCGAGACAGCCGACATCGTCGTCGTCAGCACCTGCTCCGTCACCGAGGTGGCCGACCGTAAGGGACGTCAGGCCATTCACCGGCTGGTGCGTCAGCATCCGGGGGCACACGTCATCGTCACAGGCTGCTATGCCCAGCTGAAGCCCGATGAGGTGGCTGCCATTCCGGGCGTCAGCCTCGTGCTCGGGCAGAACGAGAAAAGCCAGCTGAGGGAGTTCCTGGACGGGCTGGCAGAGCACCAGACGAGGACCTTCGTCTCGCCCCTATGGGGCAAGGAGGCAGGAGCGCCCGTGTTTATGCCCTCGTGCTCGCAGGGCGACCGCACACGCTGGTGGCTGAAGGTTCAGGACGGCTGCGACTACTTCTGCTCATACTGCACCATCCCCCACGCCCGGGGCCGTAGCCGCAACGGCAGCATCTCCTCCCTTGTCCGTCAGGCCGAAGAGGCTGCCGCACAGGGAGCCAAGGAAATCGTCATCACGGGCGTCAACATAGGCGACTTCGGCAAGACGACGGGCGAATCGTTCTCCGACCTCATCCACGCCCTCGACAACGTGGAGGGCATCAGTCGCTATCGCATCTCGTCCCTTGAGCCCGACTTGCTCACGGACGACATCATCGACTTCGTAGCCCACTCGCGCACTTTCATGCCCCACTTCCACATCCCCCTTCAGTCGGGCAGCGACGAGGTGCTGCGCCTCATGCGGCGACGCTACGACTCGGCGCTCTTCCGGCAGAAGGTGGAGCGCATCAAGGCTGTCATGCCCGATGCCTTCATCGGCGTGGACGTCATCGTGGGCATGCGAGGCGAGACGGACGAGCACTTCAACCAGACGTACAGTTTCCTCCACAGCCTTGACGTTACCCAGCTGCACGTCTTCAGCTACTCTGAGCGCCCTGGCACTGCCGCCTTGAAAATCGACGGGGCAGTTGCATCAGCGGAGAAGCACCGTCGCAGCGAACTTCTTCTGGCCCTATCGAACAAAAAGACATATGACTTTTATACAGCTCACGTCGGCCGTACGGCTACGGTGCTGCTGGAGCATCCGAAGCGAGGGGCGATGGCTGGCTTTACCGACAACTACATTCGCGTGGAGATGGCCCCCACGTCCGTGCCTTTGAAAGACAACACCCTCGTGCGTGTACGCCTTAGCAACTTAAATGCTGACGGCACAGCGCTGACGGGAATGATAGATAGTGAATAATGAAAATATCCGTCGTCATACTCAATTGGAACGCCGAGCACCTGCTGCGCCAGTTTCTCCCTTCGGTTGTACGGCACAGCCAAGGCGAGGGCGTCGAGGTGGTGGTGGCTGACAACGGCTCCACTGACGGCTCGCTGGCTCTGCTTGCCGCTGAATTTCCCACCGTGCGTGTCGTTGCCCTTGACAAGAACTACGGCTTTGCGGAGGGCTACAATCGCGCTCTCGCCCAGGTGGATGCCGAGTACGCCGTGCTGCTCAACGACGATGTGGAAGTCACCCCCGACTGGCTCACTCCCCTCGTCCATTTCATGGATGCCCATACTGACTATGCCGCTTGTCAGCCCAAGCTGATGAGCTGGCACGAGCGCAACCGCTTTGAGTATGCCGGAGCCTGTGGTGGTTATCTCGACCGTTACGGCTACCCCTTCTGCCGTGGGCGCATCTTTAACACGGTTGAAGCCGATCAGGGGCAATACGACGGAAAGGCTTCGGACACTTCACTCCTCTGGGCCACGGGTGCCTGCCTCTTCATCCGCATGGAAGACTACCGTGCTGCAGGCGGACTGGACGGACGCTTTTTTGCCCACATGGAAGAGGTGGACCTCTGCTGGCGCCTGCGTTGCCGAGGCCGACGCATGGCTTGCGTGACGGACAGCATCGTCTATCACGTGGGCGGCGCCTCGCTGCAGGCCGGCAGCCCGCGCAAGACATTCCTCAACTTCCGCAACAACTTACTGATGCTCTACAAGAACCTCCCCGAGGCGGAGCTTCGTCAGGTACTGTGTGTCCGTGCCGTGCTTGATATGGTGGCTGCCGTCAGTTTCCTCCTGAAAGGCGAGGGGCGCAATTTCTTGGCAGTCTTCCGTGCCCGGCGTGCCTTCCGCCAACTGAAGCCCGCATTCGCTGCCAGCCGACAAGAGAACATCGCTGCTGCCACAGCCGCAGGCAACCCCGCCCTTGCCGTCCCCGAGCGTCGTCGTTGGTCCATCCTTATCCAGTATCACCTCCGACGCCGCAAGACATTTGACCGACTCCCCCGCTAAACAGCAAATCCCTTTTATAACACTTAAAACCCACAAACCAATGAAACTCCGACTTTTCCTTATCGCTTGCGTCGTTCTGATGCTAACATGTGCCGCGTCGTGCAGCTCGCGTGCGCCACAAATCTCTATTTTCGCCGACCACATTGTCACCATTGCGCAGCAGGAGGATATCTCCTTTGCTGAAGCCGCAGCCCGGGTACGCGAGATGGGCTACACAGGCGTTGATGTGAGTTACGACATCGCCCCCTCTCGCCTCCATGTGCTTGACAGCCTCGGCTTCGGACATGCTTGCGCCATTGCCTGGATTGACTTCTGCGCCGGCTCCCATGAAGCCGCTGAAGAACGGGTCCTGACATTTATGGAGCGCGAGGGCTGGCCCCGTCTGCTGCTTGTGCCGGGATTTCTGCCTGCCGACGGCTCGCCTGCCTCTATTGACTGCATTCGCTCCGCTGCCATCAACCGCATAGCTGCCTTTGCAGACAAGGCGGCACAGCGTGGGTTGGACGTGCTTGTGGAGGACTTTGACAACGCCCGTTCACTCTGCTATGACATTCCCTCTCTCGACCGCCTCTTTGCCGCCTCCCCACAGCTGGGCCATGTTTTCGACACAGGCAACTACGTCTATTGTGGCGAGGATGTGCTGGGGGCTCTCACCCATTTCTGTCCGATTGTACGCCACGTCCACCTGAAAGATCGTCTGGCTCCTGCTAACGGTGCATCACCTGCCATCGGCAAGGGCATCGTACCCGTAAAAGAGGTGATAGACCAGCTCATCCAGAACGGATACAAAGGATGGTTTACGGTGGAACAGTATGGCTCGTCCCACATGCTCGACGATGCAGCCTACTCCTTCCAGACGGTAAACAGCGTATTCAAGAAATAAACGGTTGTAGCCGAAAACGCTCGCCTTAACGATATTACACCACACTTAACTTTTCTTTAAGGAAAAAAGCCCTATCTTTGCAGCCGATATGAGGCGGTTGCTGTTGACATTACTGATACTGTTGCTGACAGGGCATATCCTGGCGCAAGAAGAGGGCTCACAAGCCATAACGGCTCGTGAGGATAGTCTGTCGCTCCCGCCTTTCACCCCTGTGCCGTCGGGCTTGGGACTTGAATCGGCAGCCTTTCCAGAATTCAAACTGCGTCAGCCCATCGTGGGCCAAGAGTTTTCCTACGAAATGGGGCTTTCCACTGAGCCGTCGCGCCTTGGCACCTATGAGCTAAACCGCAAGTTCAACTTCCAGCAATTTGCACCCAAGAGCTACCTGCTCCGCTGGGACGAGGGGAAGCTGACGGGGTTCAACAACATCACCATGCAGCCTGGCATCGGCAGCGTGGCAACGGCTGGGGTGATGGGCGTGCATCATTTCAGCGACGAACTGACGCTGACAGGCGGTGCGATGTTGCAGAAAACGGGCATCTTCTACAACACGGCTACCCTGAGCGCCCAGCTGAGCTATCAGCTGACAGACTACGTCAGCCTGAACGCCTTTGGTGCCTACGAGACACCCAGTTTCATGAGCATGTACCACACCCCGCAGCAATACATTTTCGGAGGCTACGTGACATTCAGTACCGAAAACAAGAAATGGGGCATAGACCTGGGCGAAAAGACAGAGATGAATCCTTACACAGGACGGCTGGAGGCAACTCCCATCGTCATGCCCTACTACAACCTGAATGGGCAGAAACTGGGCTTCGACTTCGGCGGGCTGCTAAAAAGCATTATCATTAACAATCGCATGAAGAAAGAGGGCTATGGCCCGATGGGTCCAATGGGTCCCATGGGGCCGATGGGACCCTTCCCACCCCAACAATAAAAAAAGCCACCTCGTCGGGTGGCCTTTTGCTTTTGTTTGGAGAAATTCCTAACGCTTTGGCTTACTTACCAGCAGCGAGGGATGCCTTACGGAACTCCTTCATCAGCTTCTCAATTTCGAGAGAAGCAACGCGGGCACGGGTACCTGCAGTCTTGTTACCTTTTTCTGCCTGAGCCTTTGCATCCTTGACAAAAGCTGCATAAGCGGCTTCGATTTTAGCTAAAACTTCCATGTATTTCTTATTATTAGGATTAATACTCGCTGCAAAGGTAATGTATATTTGGCAATTACAAAGGATATTTTCGTTTTTTTTCAAAAAAAAATGAAAAAAAGTGCCACAAGCCCTTGTAAATGGAGAAAAAAAGGTGTTTTTAGGCAAAAAACTTAAAGTCAAAGCACTCGCAGCCGTGCAAATTTCAGAAGAAGCGTTTTCGTTCCTACATTATCGAAGCTTATGACTGCCTTGGCATTTTCATTGATACCCTCGACGCTCACAACCTCACCTTGCCCGAAGCGCTCATGCTCTACACGTACACCCGGACGAAGGCTTGACGAAGGCGTGGCATTTGCGGAGGACGCATGGGACGAGGGACTTGGCGCAGGCGACGGTGCCGTCTGAGCACTACGCTCGCCCAACGAGACCCAACGTCCCGTGCTTCGCTGTTCGCGTTGATTCACAAGGTTTCGCGCAGGCGAGACTGTAGGCCTTGGGTAAGCAGAATGATTGCCTGAAGCCCTCCCCGTTGGCTGAGCGGCTGACTGGCGGGCTGACTGGCCCGAGAAAAAGCAGGGGTCTATCTCGCTCAGGAAGCGACTGCGATTGCCAAACTGAAGCTGCCCGTAGCGGAAGCGCGTCTTGGCATAGGTGAGCATACAACGCTTCTCGGCACGGGTGAGCGCGACATAGAACAAACGCCGCTCCTCCTCCACATCCATGTCGGTCTCGGCCATGTTGCTGGGAAAGAGGTCTTCCTCCAGCCCCACCACAAACACGGTGTTGAACTCCAGTCCCTTGGCCGAATGGACCGTCATCAACGTCACTCGGGGGACGTCGGCATCGTGGGGATTATCCTGGTCGGTGAGCAGGGCCACGGTAGCCAGGAAGTCGGAGAGCCAGATGGCGTCGCTGCCCTCCTCGCGGGCCGACTGCACAAAGTCGTGCATGGCATCCATCAGCTCCTGCACGTTCTCCTGACGGCCACGCCCTTCATCCGACATGTCGCTGAAGATATCTGCCTTGATGCCGCTACGGATCACCACGTCGAGGGCTGTGTCGTAGGCATCGTGCGTGCGGGAGAGCTCGCTGAACTCCTCCATCATCGCACGAAAGCCCTCCAGCTTCTTCTGCGTCGCCTTCGAGACAGGCAACTGATACTGCTCAGGGGCGCCGATGACCTCCCACAGGCTGACGCCTGCCTGGGATGCCGTCTCCACGACATGCCCCAGCGTAGTGTCGCCGATGCCCCGTGCCGGGTAGTTGAGAATACGTTTGAAAGCCTCCTCGTCGTGCGGATTGACCATCACGCGGAAGTAGGCAATGATGTCCTTTATCTCCTTGCGCTGGTAGAACGACAGACCGCCGTAGATGCGATAGTCGATGCCGTTCTTGCGGAACTCCTCCTCGAAGATGCGCGACTGGGCATTGGTACGGTAGAGGATGGCAAAGTCGCTCCACGTCAGCCCATAGCGCCTGCGGATGGACAAGAGCTGGCGCGTCACATACCCAGCCTCCTCCTTGTCTGCCGCAGCCTCGAACACGGTGATGGGCTCGCCCTGTTCCTTGTTGGAAAACACCTCCTTGGGTATGCGGCGCTGATTGTGGGCAATAAGGCTGTTCGCAGCACCGACGATGGTCTGCGTTGAGCGGTAGTTCTCCTCCAGCTTGAAGAGCTTCGGGCTGTCGTAGCGGCTCTGGAAGGTGAGGATGTTGTCGATGCGGGCGCCTCGGAAACTGTAGATGCTCTGCGAGTCGTCGCCCACCACGCAGATGTGCTGATGCCCCGCTGTGAGCTGCCACACGATTTCGTGCTGCGCCAGGTTGGTGTCCTGATACTCGTCCACAAGCACAAAGCGGAAGCGCTCGCAATAGCGTTGCAGAATCTCCTTGTTGTTCTCGAAAAGGTAGTAGGTCTGCATCAGCAAGTCGTCAAAGTCCATGGCATCGGCCTGCTTCAAGCGGTTGGCGTAGCGCTGGTAGATGTCGCGGACGGCAGGCTGGCGGCGGCGCATGTCCTCCTCAACCATCGCCTTGTCGTTGTAGTACATGCCTGCTTTGAGGAGGACGTTCTTGGCTTCGCTGATGCGTGCCTGCACGGCGTTGGGCTTATAGACCTTGTCGTCCAGCCCCATCTCCTTGATGATGGCTTTGACCAGACTACGCGAATCGCCCTGGTCGTAGATGGTGAAGTTGGAGGTGTAGCCCAACGTCTCCGCCTCGCGCCGCAGGATTTTCGCAAACAGGCTGTGGAAGGTGCCCATCCAGAGGTAGCGTGCCGACTCCTCGCCCACCCTGTTGGCGATGCGGCTCTTCATCTCTGCTGCCGCCTTGTTGGTGAAGGTGAGCGCAAGGATTTCCCACGGCTTGTAGCCCTCCACCTCCATCAGGTGGGCAATCTTGTACGTCAGCACGCGCGTCTTGCCCGAACCGGCTCCGGCTATAACCAACGAAGGACCGTCGTTATATTCGACGGCCTTCAGCTGGCTCTCATTCAGTTCTTTTGCGTAGTCGATGTTCATTTCGACTGCAAAGATACGAAATCATTTGAACTAAAACGAAAAACTAAAACTAAAACTTTGAAGAATGCTCTCCAGTCTAAATGCAATACATTTCAAAAGTTTTAGTCTTAGTTCCAAGTTTTAGCTTTAATTGCTGAACGTCAGCTTGCCCTCCTCGGCATCCACGCGGATGGGACGCTCCTTGTCGATGCTGAAGGCCAGCAGGCGGCGCGAGAGTTCGTCGAGCAGCAGGTGCTGGATGGCGCGCTTCACGGGACGGGCGCCGAACTCGGGGTCGTAGCCCACCTCGGCCACAAAGTCGATGGCAGCAGGTGTCAGCTCCAGCCGTACGCCGTTCTCGCCCAGCATACGGCATACGGCACCCACCTGCAGCTCCACCACCTGACGGATTTCGTCCTTCGTCAGCGGCAGGAACATGATGGTCTCGTCCACACGGTTCAGGAACTCGGGCCGTATCTGCTGCTTCAGCATGGCCATGACGGTCTTCTGCGTCTCGTCGAGGATGCGCTCGCGGTTGCCCTCGTTCATGCCGGCAAACTGCTGCCGGATGTAGTCGCTGCCGAGGTTCGACGTCATGATGATGATGGTGTTCTTGAAGTTCACCGTGCGCCCCTTGTTGTCCGTCAGCCGCCCGTCGTCGAGCACCTGCAACAGCGTGTTGAACACATCGGGGTGGGCCTTCTCAATCTCGTCGAACAGCACGACGCTGTAGGGCTTCCGTCGCACGGCCTCGGTGAGCTGTCCGCCCTCCTCGTAGCCGATGTAGCCTGGAGGGGCGCCGATGAGTCGCGTCACGCTGAACTTCTCCTGATACTCGCTCATGTCGATGCGCGTCATCATGCGCTCGTCGTTGAAGAGGTAGTCGGCCAGCGCCTTGGCCAGCTCCGTTTTGCCCACGCCGGTGGTGCCCAGGAAGATGAACGAGCCGATGGGTCGCTTGGGGTCCTGCATGCCGGCACGGCTGCGCCGGATGGCGTTGGCGACGGCGCTGATGGCCTCCTCCTGCCCAACGACACGTCGGTGCAGCTCGTCCTCGAGGCGGAGCAGCTTCGTGCGCTCGCTCTCCATCATGCGGCTGACGGGGATGCCCGTCCAGCGGCTCACGACGTCGGCTATGTCGTCGGCATCGACCTCCTCCTTCACCAGCGCCTCGCCCCCCTGCTGGTCGTGCAGGCGGGCCTGCGTGTCGCTGATCTGCTTCTCTATCTCCTGCAGGCGTCCGTAGCGTATCTCGGCCACGCGCCCGTAGTTGCCCTCGCGCTCGGCGCGGTCGGCCTCGGTGCGCAGCTGCTCCATGAGCTGCTTCTTCTGCTGGATGTCGTTCAGCAGCTTGCGCTCGCCCTCCCACTTGCTGCGGACGGTCTGCTCCTGACGGCGCAGGTCGTCAATCTCGGTGTTCAGCTGGCGGAGCTTCTGCTCGTCCTTCTCGCGCTTGATGGCCTCGCGCTCAATCTCCAGCTGCTTCAGACGGCGCGTAATCTCGTCCAGCTCCTCGGGCACGCTGTCGCGCTCCATGCGCAGCTTGGCAGCCGCCTCGTCCATCAGGTCGATGGCCTTGTCGGGCAGGAAACGCTCGGTGATGTAGCGGTTGGAGAGCTCCACGGCAGCCACCACCGCCTCGTCCTTGATACGCACCTTGTGGTGAGCCTCGTAGCGCTCCTTCAGCCCTCGCAGGATGGAGATGCTCGATGCCACGTCGGGCTCGTCCACCATCACGCTCTGGAAGCGTCGTTCCAGCGCCTTGTCCTTCTCGAAGTACTTCTGGTACTCGTCGAGGGTCGTCGCGCCGATGCTGCGCAGGTCGCCTCGCGCCAGGGCAGGCTTCAGGATGTTGGCTGCGTCCATGGCGCCCTCGCCACCTCCGGCACCCACCAGCGTGTGGATTTCGTCGATGAAGAGGATGACCTCGCCGTCGGCCTTGATGACGTCGTTGATGACGCCCTTCAGACGCTCCTCGAACTCGCCCTTGTACTTGGCGCCGGCCACCAGCGCGCCCATGTCGAGGCTATAGACCTGCTTGCGGCGCAGGTTCTCGGGGACATCGCCGCGCACGATGCGCTGTGCCAGCCCCTCCACGATGGCCGTCTTGCCCGTGCCGGGCTCGCCGATGAGGATGGGGTTGTTCTTCGTCCTGCGGGAGAGAATCTGCAGGATGCGCCGGATTTCCTCGTCACGTCCGATGACGGGGTCGAGCTTTCCGTTCTTTGCCGCCTCGTTCAGGTTGATGCCGAAGCGGTTGAGAAACGCATTCTTCTCGTTGGGATTGATGTTGTAGTTGTCCATAGTGTATCTTGTTTTTTGTTACTCCTTATTTAATATAGCGATTTTCGGCTTCCACGTTCTTTTTCGATTTCAGTCGTCCGTCTCAATGCCGCCCCAGCGAAAACCGTGCCACGCCTCCCGCAGCCCTCGGATACTGACAAAATCAGGCATTTCGCGCCACTTCTGTCGCAAAACCTGTTTTCCGTACGTGAATCTTCGCTACAATTCCGTAAAAAGTTCTGAATGAACTCTATTGCTTCGTTTTCAGATATTCCTCTTTGCCGGGGAAGTTCAGGTCGCCAAAGGCTGGTGAGCCATAGACAAACACAACGCGCCCATTATATGGAATATACATCTCAGAATCATAATACTCTTCATATTTTTCGTTCCCCATAGAGTCAGGATAAACCAGAAATGAGTAACCACTCATCATGACTCTTCGAAAACCAATCTCCACCGGTTCGGAGGTGGTACTTGAAGCGGCTACAGAGATACACCCCAAGCCATCAAGCCGCTTTTTAAGCCCACGAAACTCCCGCTTGTCTATGCCCACAAAATCGCACAATTCCTTGACCTTTGACTTTTCAACATCCCAGTTACTGCTGCCTTCTCCGTTTTTCCATGCATGGAAGATGGCAACTTTGCCATTTTCAAACTCCAACTCAAAAGAGCAACTATCGTCCAGAATACTGTTAGCAAATCGCGACAAACTGTCCAAATCGGCTTTGTGAGCCTCATAGTACTTCTCCATAATCTCTGGGTTGCAGACATGATGTGGACGTTCAATGAGCAAATACATCACGAAGAACACAAGATTAAAAACGTTGATGCCGATGACAACCAGATGATTCCACGTAAGAACCTTACGAGAACGGAATAGCAGATATAGCCACACCAAGATGACAGGAACGAAGACCCAGAAAAAGAATATTCCAATAGCATACACCAGGAAATCAGCTTTCCACCAAACGATAAGGACGGCCGTAACCAGAATTGATGGCAGGCAATAGATGATTGAACGGATAACGATGACAGCCCAACCAAAGCATAGTTTCTCCCGTGTGAAAGCATCTGACAGCACCTGCCTTCTCTTCAAACAGATAAAGGCAGAGACTGAAAGACTTACAATCAATCCAACGATAATGGAAATTAAAAATCTATTCATCTACACAGAAGGCACTCTTTTTGTTCATCATGAGCCGAAGAATCACAAGAGCAAAGATAGGGCTTATTTTCATAACAGCAAAGAAATATATGGATTATTTGGAAGTTTGGTTCTATCTTTGCAGCGGAAATCATTTTAATTGAAAAGAATATGAGCTTCTCCGAAATGGCACAACTGGAACTGATGAACGCTGCGGCAAACGTCACCTCGCAGGAAGACCTTGACGCCCTGCGGCTGACTCTCTCGCTCTTTTTTGCCGATCGGGCACAGAAGGCTATCGACAAAATGTGGGATGAAGGAACCTTCAACCAAGCAAAGCTGGACGAACTGCGCGGCCAACACTTGCGCACGCCCTACAAAGGCTCGTAAAACACGATGCGTATCATCGTTCTTGACACATCAGAAGACAGCCACTTCAATCGCCTCAAACAAATTCCATTTCCACAGCTCTCTGTTCTAACTCTTAATGAGTTCAACGAATCGCCTCGAGATGGGGGTCTGAACGTGATTTCGGACAATTAGGACAATTAGACACCCATTTTGCGCACGCTTCTGGCGGAGACGACGGCTCCATCGGGCGGATTGAAAATTTTACGAGGGGCGGTTCGGGAGCAGTTTTATCGATAAAAGTAGCAGTTTTTACTGGAAAAATGATGTAAAACGGGTAAAAATGTGTTAAAATAGTGTTAATTATATATGATAATATATATACAATAACATTATAACTTATTTATTTTCTTTTATTTATCATTTCTCTCCCAGTGTTTTCGGCGTCCGAAGTGCGTAAAAAACGACTGTCTAATTGTCCTAATTGTCCAAAACGCCGAAAAACGGGTGTTTCCAGAGCTAACCTGAAGCCCGAAAACGGGAAAAAAACGCCTCGTCGTTGCAGATTTTCGCGTTTTTCCGTATCTTTGCAGAGAAAATGGAGAAGTTCAGAGTCGATATCGTTGGATTGCATCACCATGATGTCCGCAGCCGCGACAGGGAGTATGCCGCAAAGGCTGTAGGGCGTCAGCTAGTGCTGCAGCCGCAGCCCGAAAACGTGAAGGATCCCTATGCCGTGCGTGCCCGCGAGGGACGTCTGCAGGTGGGCTATGTGGCTGTGCCCGACCTCGATGTGGTCTATCAGGCCCTGGCAGGCTCGAGGCTTCAGCGACTGCGCGGCGTGGTGGTGGAGAGCAACGCCGACCCGCCCGTGCTGACCGTCGAGGTCGAGGTGGAACGCATCGACTGGACGTACGAGCCCTTCGACGACAGCGTCTATGCCGGCTGGCACTACGACGGCCTGCCGCTGATGCCACGGAAGATGGAGGAGCTGGCCGACCTGACAGCCGACCTGACGGATGCCCTCGAAAGCCTCCCCTCGCCCAATAACGCAGTGGGCTGTGACGATAACGCAGGGGGCTGCGCGGATAATGCAAAGGGCTGCGCGGACAACGCAAGGGGCTGTGACGATAACGCAGGGGGCTGCGCGGATAACGCAAGGGGCTACGCGGGAAGCGCCCTGCGCTGTATGACGGAGAGCCTGCTGGGCGAACATCTCTACGACCCCAGCCGCGAGATGACACGCGCCCGCTACCGGCTGGAACGCCTGCTTGCCGCACGCAGCGAGCCCTACTTACGGGAGGCTGCCCGCGACCTGCGCCAGCAGAAGGGCATGCTCATGCGCCACGTGAACCGCGACCATGTGGCGCGCTACCTCTTCATCGACCTCCCCACCTACCTGCGCCAGCAGGGGCTCGAGGAGAGCCACTACACCTACGGCAACCGCCTCGACGAGCTGGAGCAGCAGCTGCGGGCGTTCCCCTGGCAGATGTACGACAAGTTCCTTGCCGACCCCGTGGACTTCCTGCGCGAGGTGTACTACAAGCACGTGCCGCGCCGTCACCTGTTCCCCCTGCTGTCGGGCATCGTGCTGATGATACTGAAGGGGCGCGTCAGCATCGGGCGCTGGGGACGCGAGGGCGACACGGAGCCCATCGAGCTGATACAGCGCCTCACACCGCCCCTGAGCCCCTCCGAGCGCGAAAGTGCCATGAAAGCCGCCCTGCGCGAGCTGCTGGCCATGAGGAACGCCCTCGGTGACCCCGTCATCACCCAGAAGAACCAGTGGGCAGGCATCATCAGCATCCTCCGCTTCGACTATGGCGTGCCTGCCGACGACCTGCGCGCCTTCTGCCGCATGATGGACGACTGGGGCTTCGGCCGCGAGAGCGGCTACGCGTGCCACTGCGACTACGAGAGCGTCAGCAAGTGCTCCACCTACGCCAACACCGCCTTCGGCAAATGGCCCGTCAGCGGCACAGCCCGTCAGCGCCAATACCGTGCGGCCACCGAGCTGCGCGCCATCCTCCGCCAGAAAATCGGCTGGAGGTAAAGAGAAAGAATTTCATAATAAAAATCTTTTTACCCTCGAATAATTAATTATACAAAAAGATTCAGAATTGAAAATGAGGGTTGTTTTTTTTCCCCATTATTAGAAAATGGCTACCTTTGTCGCATCTACGGAAAAAAAGGTTGTATTATGGACGTTTCTTTTATTGGCCAGGGATTCTATCCTGAAGATAATCATTCAACTGGAGGTATCCTTCTATCAAAAATAACCGATAGACGTTATTCACATTTTTTCTTCATGTCTCCTTTTCTTTCTGCTGATGCAATAAAAAATCTTAGAGATGCCATTTCTGACAGTTACAATCCCAAAAGAAATTATACCTTTATAGTAGGTGTTGACCCAAGATATAAATCTACAAATGAAAAAGCACTTAAGGAATTGTATTTTTTACATATAAATAGCTATATTTTTTTTCAAGAAGATACACTACAAGGAAACTCTGAAAACATTCCTCGTTTTCACCCTAAAATATATCTTTTTGAAGGGGAAAACGATATAGCGTTGATAGTTGGGTCCTCAAATTTTACTTTGGGTGGACTTTTTAATAATATAGAGAGTTCAATTCTTCTTGAATTTAAAGCGGATGATGAACAAGGCATGCGTGTCGTTAATCGACTAAAGAGCTATTATAATTCGTTTTTCAATCTTAATAATCGGCATTTGTATAGAATTAATGCGTCTCTTATTAAAGCATTGGTGACTGATGGTGTAATCCAAAGGGATCAAGCAAACGAATAAATAGGTCCTTCAGGGGCGTAGTTTCCAACGGAAACACTCCAATGTCGGACGAACATTCCGACAGACATTCCAACGGCATTTTTTTCGTGTACAACCGGTGAAAAGAGGTGCTAACTTTGCATCGTCTTTGGCCGAAGACGCGAGTTTGTAACCTAATTATTCACTAAAATGTACGGAAAATATGTTTAGCATTTCTGATTCCATCAAGACTCCCGCTCGGATGCAACCCTGCACCCCTGAGCGCCTGAACGCTGCGCTTGACAGCCAGCAAGTCTACGACACCTGCCAGGAGATTGCCCGCCGACTGGCAGAAGTAAAAGAAGGGACGCGCACACGCGAAGCCTTCGAGGCGGAGAAATCGCAGCTGAAGGCTGACAACCTGCCTGTGGTGTGCTTCCACGCCTTGTTCTCCGACGGCTATCGCCACAACCAGTCGGCTGTGCCCAGCGGGCTCTCGATCTACGATGTGGACCATCTGGAGGAGGCCCCTCGAGCCTACTATTTCAACAAGGTGGCAGGGCGCGAGGCCGAGCTGGGCATCAACCTGGCTCACGTCACGCCCAGCAGCGAGGGCATCCGGCTGGTGTTCGAGGTGCCGCAGGGGATGACGCTTGCCGAGGCCCAGCGCTGGATGGCCCAACAGCTGGGCGACGACACCTACGACGGCACGGTGAAGGACCTGGCACGCTGCTCGTTCGTGGTCTGCCGCGACTATGTGCTCTACTACGACGAGGAGGAGCTGTTCAAGGAGCGCGAGGCCAGCGAGCCCATGACAATTAGGACAAATGACAGCCCGTTTTGCGCGCCCGTCCTGCCCTCGGCCGACGATGCCGATGCTGCCTTCGAGGAGACGTTCGACGGCATCCCCTATCCGCAGATTGTCCGTGCCCTGGAGGAACTGCTGGGCGGCGTGCCTGCCCAGGGAGCGCGCAACAACTTCATCTTCAGCATGGCCTGCTACCTGCGCTACGTCTGCGACGACAACCCGCAATGGATTGCCCAGGTGCTGCCCCGCTATGGCGAGGAGGAACAGAAGTTTCAGTCAACGGTGCGCTCGGCCTGCAACCGTCCGCAAACCAAGACCGTCCCCGACCTGGTCAAACGAGTCCTGAGCCTTGCCCGTCAGCAGCAACAGTTGGGCGAGATGCTGCAAGCCAGCGGCCTACAGGCGTCCGAGCCTCCGACGATGCCCGAGAGGCTGCCGAAGTTCGTGCGCCTCATCACCAAGAACGTGCCCGAACATCTGCGCCCTGCTGTGGCCATGGGCGTGTTCCCCGCCTTGGGCGCCCACTGCAAGGACGTGTGGTTCCGCTACATCGACAACGCCCGTGTCGAGCCCTCGTTCATGAACGTGCTGGTAGCCGAGATGTCGAGCGGCAAGTCGTGCGTCAACGAACCCATCAACGCCATCATGGCCGACATCAAGGAGCGCGACACCAAGAACCGGCGCCTGATGCAGGAGTACAAGGAGCAGTACGACACCTGCCCCTCGGATCAGCAGAAGCCCGAACGCCCCAAGGGCCTTGCCGTGCAATGGGTGAAGGCAGACATGACGCCTGCAGCCTTCGTGCAACTGATGGCCGACGCCGAAGGACGCTTCCTCTACACACGCATGGACGAGATAGGCATGCTCAACCAGCTCCGCACCAACGGCAAGGGCAACAACGTGACGGAGATCCTGCGCCTGGCCTACGACTGCGGGGACTACGGACAGGAACGCGTGGGCACGAAGTCGGTGTCGGAGTGCGTGGAGGTGCGCTGGAACTGGAACGCCTCGACCACCCCAGGCAAGTGCCGCAAGTTCTTCGCTGACGCCATGCTCGACGGCACCCTCTCGCGCATCACCTTCTGCACCATCCGCACGGACGACGACCGCATGCCCGTCTACGGCATCTACAACGAGAAGTTCCAGCAGGAGGTGCAGGAACAGGTGAAGAACCTCAGCGAGGCCAAGGGGTACATCGAGAGCAAGAAAGCCCACGCACTGGCAGCCGCGATGGTCGAGGAGAACCGGCAGTACGCAGCACTTGCCGACGACGACACCTATCGCGAACTCTCCTACCGTGCCACCCTCTCGGCCTTCAAGCGCGGCATGGTGCTCTACTTGCTTGGTGGGCAGAAGTGGACGCGCGAGATAGAGGACTTCGTACGCTGGTCGTTCCACTACGACATGTGGTGCAAGATGTGGATTTTCGGCGAGAAGATGCGCCGTGCGATGGACCTCGACAAGGCCGCTGTGCTGCCTGGACGACGCAACCTGATGGAGCTCCTGCAGGACACCTTCACCCTCGACGACCTCAATACCGTGCGTCGAGCCCAAGGCATGACGGGCGACGGCAGAGCCCTGTTGTGCAAGTGGATGCAACGAGGCTACTGTACCTACAGCTCTGCCACCCAGAAATACACCAAGAGTCCGCAGTTCGTCGAGACACATCAGCAAAAGGCTGCCTGACAGGGGGTCAACACCCCCGTGTGAAGCCCTTGTCAGCCTACCCAATTGGACAATTAGGACAAATGACAGCCCGTTTTACGCGGGCTGTTTTTCAGCAAATCCCTTCCGACACAGGAGGGGGGGGCTTTTTTTTCAGCAATTCCCTTTCTACGCAGGGAGGGGATTCTTCTTTTTATGAAATGGTTGGCTTACTTGAACTCGGCGAGGCACTTCTCGAAGTAGAGAATGGCTTCGTCGAGGGTGCCCGTGAAGCGGCCTCCAGCGGCGTTGAGGTGGCCTCCCCCGCCCCAATAGGTAGTGGCGAAGCGGTTGCAGGGGAAGTTGCCCACGCTACGGAACGAGGCGTGTATCATGTCCTTCTCCGTGTCCTCGCGCAGGAAAGCTGAGAAGCGGACGTTGCGTATCTGCAGGGGGAGGTTGACAAAGCCCTCGGTGTCGCCCTTGTTGAAGTGGAAGCGCTTCATCTCGGCGCGCGTGAGGGTGATGAGGGAGGCTTTCTTCTCAGGGAAAAGGCGCATCTTCTCGTAGAGGGCATAGCCCATCATGCGCAGGCGCCCCTCGGAGTAGTTGTAGAAGACGCGACGGTAGATGTCGTCCTTGTCGATGCCGTGCTCAAGCAGACGGCTGATGATGTAGAAGATGTCGGCACGGTTGCTGTTGAAGGTGAAGGCGCCCGTGTCGGTCATCATGCCGCAGTAGAGGCAGACGGCAGCCTGCTTGCTGAGGTGCGCCTCGCCGTGCAGGGCTTCGATGAGCGTATAAACAAGCTCACAAGTGGACGAGGCGTCGGGCTGACTGAATGTGAGCTCGCAAAAGTCGGCCTCTGGGTCGAGGTGATGGTCGATGAGCACGCGGTGTCCTTTTGCCTGGCGGATAGGCTGCTCCACGTCGTTGGTGCGGCTGGGAGTGTTGAAGTCCAGACAGAGGACGACGTCGGCAGCCGCTATCGTAAGGGCGGCTTTGTCGGGGTACTTGTCGGCGCGGACAGTCTCCTGAGCCCCTGGGAGCCAGCTGAGGAAGTCGGGATACATGTCGGGCACGACCACCACAGCTGTCTTGCCCTGCTGACGCAGCCAGTCGGCCAGGCCGAGGGTGGAACCCATCGCATCGCCGTCGGGGTTGGTGTGGCAGACAAGGGCAAAGAACTCGTTTTCGGCTATCAGCGCAGCCAGACGCTGGACATCGGACTCAGGAAAGGAGAACATTTAGAAAGATTGAAGATTGAAAATTGAAGATTGAAGAATATATTTAGTGGAATGAAAAAAGAAATTAGGAATTAGGATTGCAGCGGCCCGCAGTTGAAACAGGATGCGCTGCCAGTCCCTAATTCCTAATTTCTGATTCGTTTATTCGGTATTATTCCTTCAGCGTACCAGCCTCGGCAGCAGCGCGCATCTCGTCGCTGGCATAGAGGAACACCTCCACGCGACGGTTCTGGGCACGGCCTTCCTTGGTGTCGTTGCTGGCAACGGGCTGCTGGAAGTCGAAGCCTTCAACCTCCTTGATCTGCGTCTCGGCAACGCCCTTCGACTTCAGGAAGTCTGAGACAGCCTCGGCACGGCTCTTGGAAAGCTTCTGGTTGACAGCCAGGGAACCCGTGTTGTCGGTGTGGCCATAGATGGCGACGTCGGCATCGTTGTAGGTCTTCAGCACCTCGGCAAACTGTGCCAGGTTCTTCTGGGCCTCAGCATTGAGGTTGGCCTTGTTGGTAGCGAAGAGGATACCGCTGTCGAAGGTGACCTTCACGGCGCGGGTGTTGCCATCCTCGTCGGTCAGCTTCTCGAGTTCTGCACCTTCCACCTTGGCAGCAGCCTCGGCAGCCTTGTCCATGTGATTGCCGATGAGGGCACCTGCAGTAGCACCCACAGTAGCGCCCACAGCCGTACCGACGGCCGTATTACCTGTGTAATAACCGACAGCTGCACCCAGCAGGGCACCACCAGCCGTACCGATGAGGGCACCGCCTGCCGTCTTAGACATACCGCAGCCCGAAAGGATCAGGGTTGCACACAAACACAAACTAATTACACTTTTTGCTTTCATACGAACATTTTATTAAATGGTTAATAAATACTCTCTCACAAAAACTGCGCAAAAATACGACTTCTTTTCCAAAAAACGAAATACTTTGCCCAATTTTTTTTCATGGATTGCGAAAAATATATTACTTTTGCACCTTGGAAATACAATAACCCCAATAATTATATGGCAGAATTAAAGCAACTCACCAAACGTAGTGACAATTATTCGCAGTGGTACAACGACTTGGTCGTGAAAGCCGACCTTGCCGAGCAGTCAGCCGTGCGCGGCTGCATGGTCATCAAGCCTTACGGCTACGCCATCTGGGAAAAGATACAACGTCAGCTCGACGACATGTTCAAGGCCACGGGCCACGTCAACGCCTACTTCCCCCTCCTTATCCCCAAATCGTTCCTGAGCCGCGAGGCCGAGCACGTCGAGGGCTTTGCCAAGGAGTGTGCCGTCGTCACCCACTACCGTCTGAAGACCAACGATGCCGGCGACGGCGTCGTGGTGGATCCCGCAGCCAAACTGGAAGAAGAACTCATCATCCGCCCCACGAGCGAGACCATCATCTGGAGCACCTATAAGAACTGGATTCATAGCTACCGCGACCTGCCCATCCTCTGCAACCAGTGGGCCAACGTCATGCGCTGGGAGATGCGCACGCGTCCCTTCCTGCGCACCAGCGAATTCCTGTGGCAAGAGGGACACACCGCCCATGCCACCCGCGAAGAGGCCGAGAAAGAGGCGCAGACCATGCTGAAAGTCTATGCCGACTTTGCCGAGCAGTTTATGGCCGTGCCCGTCATCAAGGGCGTGAAGAGCGAGACCGAGCGTTTCGCCGGAGCCCTCGACACCTACACCATCGAGGCCATGATGCAGGATGGCAAGGCGCTGCAGAGCGGCACCAGCCACTTCCTCGGGCAGAACTTCGCCAAGGCTTTCGATGTGCAGTTTACCGACAAGGAGGGCAAGACCGACTACGTCTGGGCCACCAGCTGGGGCGTCAGCACCCGCCTGATGGGCGCCCTCATCATGGTGCACAGCGACGACAATGGTCTGGTGCTGCCTCCGAAGCTCGCTCCCATCCAAGTCGTCATCGTGCCTATTTATAAAAATGAAGAGCAGCTTGCTGCCATCAGCGAGAAGGTGAACGGCATTGCCGCCCGTCTGCGCAGCATGGGCATCAGCGTGAAATACGACGACTCGGACAACAAGCGTCCTGGCTTCAAGTTTGCCGACTATGAGCTGCGCGGCGTTCCCGTCCGCCTCGTCATGGGTGCCCGCGACTTGGAGAACGGCACCCTGGAAGTAATGCGCCGCGACACGCTGGAGAAGGAAACCCTGCCCATCGAAGGCATTGAAGAATATGTCCAGAAACTGTTGGACGACATGCAGCAGAACATCTTCCAGAAAGCCCTTGCCTACCGCAACAGCTGGATTAAGAGTGTCGACACCTACGACGAGTTCAAGGAAGAGATTGAGAAGGGCGGCTTCATCCTTGCCCATTGGGACGGCACCGTCGAGACGGAGGCCCGCATCAAGGAGGAGACCAAGGCCACCATACGCTGCGTGCCCTTCGACGACCCCAACTACCCCGCTATCTGCATGGACACCACGCCCGGTGTGGATATGGTGACAGGCAAGCCCAGCGCCCGCCGCGTCATCTTCGCACGTGCCTACTAAGTTTAATCCATAATACACATCCAAAATGAAACGCATCGCATCCCTATTCCTCGTTTCGATGTTCGTTGTGGCTGGCGTATGTGCTGCCACCAGTGTTACCCTCTCCTCTCCCGACGGCAAGATTGTCACCACCGTATCCGTAGGCGACCAGCTCACCTACACGGTTACCTGCGACGGTGTCGTCCTGATGCAGGATAACCCCCTTGCCCTCTCCCTTGTCGGTGGTGAGGTGCTGGGCGCAAAGCCTGTCTTTACCGGCAAAAAAATTACGTCTGTTGACGAGGACATCCGTCCCGTTGTTCCCCTGAAGTTCAACATTGTCCGCAACCACTACAACCAGCTCCGCCTCAACTTCAAGGGCGGCTGGGCTGTGGAAATCCGCGCCTACAACGACGGCATTGCCACCCGCTTCGTCCTCAACCGCAAGGGCACCCTCGACGTTCTGGGCGAAACATTCGGCATCAACCTCCCTTCGCCTGCCAAGCTCACCATGCAGGAGCCCCGCAGCTTCCATTGCAACTACGAGGAGCGCTACACCTTCGGCACCAGCGACGAATGGGCTGCTGAGAAAAAGATCGCTGAACTCCCCTTCTACATCGACACCCAGAAGAACGGCATCAAGTTGCTTGTCTCCGAGTCAGACCTCAACGACTATCCCTGCCTCTTCATCCGTGGCAACGGTGCCAACAGCTTCACCTCCGACTTCCCTCGCCAGCCGCTGGAATTCAGCGACAATGGCGACCGTAGCGTCAAGATTGACAAGGAAGCCGAATATATGGCCCGCATCAGCGGCAAGCGCACCCTTCCCTGGCGCTACGTCCTGATTGCCCGCAACGACGGACAGCTCGTCACCAACACCCTCACCTGCCGTCTGGCCTCTCCCTGCGAGCTGAAGGGCGACCTCTCATGGATTAAGCCCGGACAGGTCAGCTGGGAATGGTGGAACGGTGCCACCCCCTACGGCCCGGACGTCAACTTCGTCTCCGGCTTCAACATGGACACCTATAAATACTTCATTGACTTTGCTGCCAAGTACGGCATTGAATATATCCTGATGGACGAAGGCTGGGCCAAGGACACCCGTGACCCCTACACCCCCAATCCTACCATCGACCTGCACGAGCTCATCCGCTACGGACAGGAGAAGGGCGTCGGCATCATCCTGTGGCTCACCTGGCTCACCGTCGAGAAGAACCCCGACCTCTTTGCCACCTTTGAGCAATGGGGCATCAAGGGCGTAAAGATTGACTTCATGGACCGCAACGACCAGTGGATTGTGAACTTCTACGAGCGCAACGTCCGCCTCGCAGCCGAGCACCATCTGTTTGTGGACTATCACGGTGCCTTCAAGCCTGCCGGACTTGAATATCGTTTCCCCAACCTGCTCTCCTACGAAGGTGTGCGTGGCTTGGAACAGGGAGGCGGCTGCCAGCCCGAGAACAACATCTGGCTGCCCTTCATGCGCGGAGCCGTCGGCCCGATGGACTTCACGCCTGGTGCCATGCTGAACTATCAGCCTGAGAACTATGCCGCCCGTCGTCCCAACAACGCCTCCGTCGGCACACGCGCCCATCAGCTGGCTATGTATGTGCTCTACGAGAGCGGCGTGCAGATGCTGGCCGATAATCCCACCCTTTACTACCGCAACGACGACTGCACCCGCTTCATCGCCTCCGTCCCTGTCACGTGGGACGAGAGCTACGTGCTTCAGGCCGAGGCCGGCAAGTATCTTGTTGAAGCCAAGTGCAAGGACGACGTCTGGTATTTGGGCGGCATGATGGGCAAGGAGCCTGGCGAGGGCATCGACGTCACCATCCGCATCGACTTCCTCGGCTCAGGCGCAGCCCGCCACCTCACCCTCTTCGAGGACGGCATCAACGCCCACCATCAGGGTATGGACTACCGTGTCCGTGAGATGACAGTCCGCAATGGCGACGTCATCACCGTCCACATGGCACGCAATGGTGGTTTCGCCGCACAAATCAAGTAAGGACGCGTGGATACAGTTTTCCAGATTCTCAAGATGCTCGGCTGCCTGGGCATGTTCCTCTTTGGAATGTCCCTGATGAGCGGCGGTCTCCAGAAATTCGCGGGTGATTCTCTTCGTACGTTCATTGCGAAGATGACGTCAAACACAGGCAAATGCCTGCTCACAGGCTTTGTCGTTACCGCTTTGGTGCAGTCATCGACGGCTACCACGCTTATGCTCGTCAGCTTCGTCAATGCAGGACTCATGACGCTCAGCCACGCCATCGGCGTCATCATGGGAGCCAACATCGGCACCACGTTTACGGCCTGGCTTTTCGCCCTCTCGTTTGACGGCTCGTTCAGCCTTGGCGCCATTGCCATACCGGTGATGTTCTTCGCCTTCGTGTTCTACTCCATGAAGAACCAGCGCCTGAAGAGCTTTGGCGAGTTCCTCATGGGCTTTGCGTTCCTGTTCCTCGGCCTTGCCACACTGAAGGACACCTCCTACCCGCTCCTTTCCAGCCCAGGCATGCACAAGCTGCTGGCCCCACTGACAGGCTTCGGCTTTGGCAGCACGCTGATGTTCATCGTCATAGGTGCCGTGATGACGCTGATGCTTCAGTCGTCAGCTGCTACAACGAGTATCACCATGTTGCTTTTAGCAGCAGGCGTAGTTCCCTTCGACCTTGCTGTGGCAATGGTGCTTGGCGAGAACATCGGTACCACCATCACCTCCAACCTGGCAGCCTCTGTGGCAAACGTCTCTGCGAAGCGCACGGCCCGTGCCCATCTGGTGTTCAACCTCTTCGGTAGTATACTGGTGATAGCTCTCTTCCGTCCCTACCTGCAGCTCAATGGCATCATCATCGAAGCCCTCGGCTTTCCCAATCCCTGTACGGCCGACTTCACGTTGCTCAGCATGAGCGATGCCGAAGGGGGCGTCATGAAGGCCCAGCTGGCGCAGAGCCTTCCTTATAGTGTTGCCATCGTCCACACCCTCTTTAATGTCATCACCACCCTCATCCTCGTCGGATTCATTCCACAGATTGAGAAGATTGTCACTCGCATGGTGCCTTCGAAAGAGGGCGAAAGCGAAAGCTACAGCCTTATCTACCTCAAACAGGGTCTGCTCAGTACGGCAGAGCTCTCGCTCGACGAGGTACGTCGCGAGATTTACCACTTTGGCGAAATCTGCCTGAAGGACTACAACTATGTCTGCCAGGCTGTCGATACCACCGAACGGGACTCCTTCGAGCCGCTTCGGGCGAAGCTGGTGAAGTACGAGGAGATAACGGACCGCATCGAATTTGAGATTGCCAACTACCTGAACAAGGTGAGCGAGAGCGAAATCTCCGATTCCACCCGCATCCGCATCAAGGCTATGTACAAAATCATCAGCGAGATGGAGAGCTTGGGCGATAGCGGAGAGGCTATCAGCCGCCTCCTCACCCGCAAATACGACCATGGGAAGAAACTCGATGCTGACATGACAGCCAAAGTTGATGGTATGCTTGCTCTTGTACGAAATGCTTACGATGTCATGTTAGAAGATCTTGGTAACAAGAATCTACGTAACATCCAGAATGCCTACGATGCCGAAGATGCCATCAACAAGTGCCGTGATCGTCTGCGCGAAGAACACATTGCCAACATCGAGAACCGCGCCTACGACTACACTTCAGGCGTTTATTACATCGACCTCATTGCCGAGCTTGAGAAGATAGGCGACTTCATCATCAACATCTCCGAAGCCGCTGTGCAAATGCGATAAGGGACGGGTAGTTTATTCCACTGCGCTGGGAGTTTATTCCCTTGGGCTAAAAAATTATTCCACTGCGCTACGGATTTATTCCAGTGCGCGGTGGAATTATTTGCTTGGGCTATGAAAGCGACTATTCTGGGACGGGAAAAGAGGCAAGGGCTTCGTAAAGGCGTCGGACGGGCAGCCCCATGACATTATAGAACGATCCTTCGATGCGCTCTACCCCCACATAGCCTATCCACTCTTGCACGCCGTAGGCACCCGCCTTGTCAAGCGGATGATAGTGTGCCACGTAATAGTCAATCTCCGCATCGCTGAGCGTAGCAAAAGTCACTTTTGACTCAGCCACAAAGCTCTTCTGATGATTACGGGTGGTAAGGGTGACGCCCGTAAACACCTCGTGCGTCTTGCCCGACAGACGGTGAAGCATAGCGACAGCCTCGGCATCGTCATGAGGTTTTTCAAGAATGGCATCCTCCAGCCACACAATGGTATCGGCCGTAATAATAAGCTCGTCAGGGGCAATCATATCGCGATAGGCGTTGGCTTTCTCGCGAGAGATAAACAGAGGAATCTCTCCTGCCCGCAGCGAAGCAGGGTACGACTCATCTACCGATGGCAGCACACGCACTTCGAAGGGTATATCCAACCCCGCAAGGAGTTCCCTCCTTCGGGGTGAGTTCGAGGCTAAGATAATCTTGTAGTTCATAGGGATATAGTTTGTTGACTACCAGCCGAAGGCATCGTCGTTGTGCATCCATTTGCCTTGCACGCGCAGCACTTGTTCCAGCACATCGCGCACACACCCTTCCCCACCCTTCAGCGGAGAGATATAGCGACAGACAGCCTTAATCTCCGGCGCTGCATCAGCAGGGCAGCAGGGCAGTCCGCAGGCTGAGAGCACAGGATAATCGGGGATGTCGTCACCCATATAGAGCACCTCATCAGCCGAAAGGCCTCGCTGCAACAGGAAATCCGTGAAGACCTCCTTCTTATAAACCGAGCCGAGGAAGATGTCCTCTACGCCCAATGAGATATATCGCTCGCGGATGCAGGGCAGGTTGGCGCCTGTGATGATGCCTACAATCAGTCCCGTCTTCACAGCGTGTTGGATGGCGTAACCGTCCTTGACGTTGGAGGTGCGACAAGGGATGCCGTCAGGGCCCAGCGGCATGACAGCCTTGCTGAGTACGCCATCGACATCGAAGATGCAGGCTTTCACAGTTGTCAGGTCGTAGTCAATCATCGCATTACCACTTGTTGATGTGCACTTTCTCCCACTGAAGGTGTTCCTCGTTGAAGGGCTTGCGCTCCATGCCCTTGTGGCCTACGGCAATGACGCAGAGCACGCGAAAGTTATCGGGTATGCCAAGCAGCTCGTGGATGACATCGTCGGCAGGAGTTCCGTCGGCAGCAAAGCGCCCCTTCATGTGTGCCCAGCAGCTGCCCAGCCCAAGGTCCTCAACCTGAAGCTGAATCATTAGTGCGGCAATGGAGGCATCCTCTACCCATGCATCGCTGACGCCAGGGTCACCCAGGACGACAATAGCCATCGGAGCATCGGCTATAAACGCGGCTCCGCTTTCCTTGCTTTCAGCCAGACGAGCCAGCATGGATTTGTCATCGACAACAATAAACTGCCAGCCCGTACTCCGATGCGAGGAAGGGGACATGAGCGCTGCACGCAACAGCAGTTCCACCTGCTCCTGTGTCAGCTCCTCGTCCGTAAACTTGCGCATGCTGCGCCTTGTTTTAATCAGTTCACTGAAACTTTCCATAGTGTTCTTTATAATTTGGGTGCAAAGATAGGAAATTTTCACAATAACTTACACAAATCTGCGTTATAATTTAGATGAAACGGACTCTGACCATACGTCTGCTGTTGTTTTTCTTCAGCCTGCTAACGGCGATAGCGCCCTGCCTGGCCGAGCGCGTGACGGTGAAAGGTGTTATCCGCGATGAACACGGAAGTCCGATTGAAGTAGCAAACATTTTCATAGAAAAGCAACTTATCGGCGCCACCAGCAACCTGAACGGCGAATACACCATCTCGTTCGAGAGTGCCGACAGCGTGGTCATCGTCTATTCCATGATTGGCTACCAAACGCGACGTCGCATCCTGCGCCGCCCTACAGGCACCATCACAATGGACATCATGCTTCCTTCGCTGAATATGGAACTGCAGGGTATCACCGTCAAAGAGACGCGACGCCAGACAGGCACCATGCAGCACATCAGCATGAAGGAAGCCCGCCTGACACCCGATGCTACGGGTGGCTCTGTGGAATCGTTCATTGCCACGCAAGCAGGCGTCAGCAGCACCAACGAGCTGAGTACGCAGTACAACGTGCGTGGAGGAAACTTTGACGAGAACAGCGTCTATGTCAACGGCATAGAGGTTTATCGCCCTCTCCTCATCCGCGCAGGACAGCAAGAGGGACTTTCGTTCATCAACCCCGATATGGTGGAGAACATCGGCTTCTCGTCAGGCGGCTATGAGGCCCGCTTCGGCGACAAGATGAGCAGCGTGCTCGATATCACCTACCGTCGCCCTAAGGAGTTCGAGTCGACCCTCAGCGCCAGCCTGCTTGGAGCCAACGCCTACGTGGGCTATGGAAACCGACGTTTCAGCCTGACAAACAGCATCCGCTACAAGACCAGCGAATACCTGCTTGGCACACTCGACACGCACGGCGAATACAATCCTGCCTTCATCGACTATCAGACCTATCTTCATTGGCGCCCCTCAGACGAGTGGAGCATGGGGTTCATTGGCAACATCTCGCAGAATAAGTACGACTTCGTTCCCCACGACCGCAGCACTTCGTTCGGCACTTTGGCGAGCATTAGGTACCTCAATGTGTTTTTCGCCGGTCAGGAACAGGACAGATTTCAGACTTTCTTCGGCTCTTACAACCTTAGCTATTCGCCAAACACGAGCAGCATATACTGCCTTAACGCCTCGGCCTATCACACCAACGAACGCGAGACCTACGACATCATCAGCCAGTACAGGCTTGACCAAGTCGACGAGAACGTGAATCTGGGCGTCGGCACCTACATGGAGCACGCCCGCAACTACCTTCAGGCCAACGTGATGAGCATCGGAATCAGCGGAGAACACAAGATTGACGCCCATCATATCCTTTGGGGGCTTGAGGCGAAGGACGAGCAGGTACGAGAACGGGTGAACGAATGGGAATACCGCGATTCAACAGGCTACAGCATTCCCCACACGGGGCAGGAGCTGGAGCTCATCTACAACTTGCGTTCCACCAATGACGTACACAATCACCGTTTCTCGGCCTATGTGCAGGACACGTGGCGCTTCACCAGCGACCTCGGACTCTTTGTCTTTAACGCAGGACTGCGCGCCTCCTACTGGACATGGAACCACGAGCCTATTGTCAGCCCTCGCGCCTCGCTGGGTTTCGTCCCTGCCGGCAACGAGAGTTTCACTTTCCGCCTAGCTTCGGGCGTTTATTACCAAAGCCCGTTCTACAAGGAGTATCGTGATACCACCATTGTCAATGGCAGCTACCACGTACAGCTCAATCGCGACATCCGCTCTCAGCGCAGCATCCACTTCGTAGCGGCTACGGACTACAGTTTCCGCATCTTCGACCGTCCCTTTAAGTTTAGTGCCGAACTCTACTACAAAGCGTTATCCAACCTTATCCCTTACAATGTCAATAACATCCGCATTACTTATTATGGCGAGAACTGCGCCTCGGGCTATGCGACGGGCTTGGACATGAAACTTTTTGGCGAATTTGTGCCTGGAACCGACTCGTGGCTCACTTGTTCGTTCATGCGGACGGAAGAGAAAATCGGAGGACGCTGGTATCCCCGTCCAACGGACCAGCGCGTCAACATCTCGTTCAATTTCAGCGATTACTTCCCAGGTACCGACCGTTGGAAGATGAGCCTCCGCGCCACCTATGCCAATGGCCTTCCCTTCGGTCCACCCCACAGCGGACGTGAGAAACAGATCTTCCGCGCCCCTGCCTATCGTCGTGTCGATATTGGCATGAGCTACCGCCTTGTGGGCGGAGAGCGGAACCGCGTCGAGATTCCCTTCTTACAAAACACGGCGCTGGCTTCCACACAGTCTGCCGTCCGCAACATTTGGCTGGGCATTGATGCCTTCAATCTCCTTAGCATACGCAATGTCAACAGCTATTATTGGATTACCGATATCAACAATCAGCAATACGCCGTCCCTAACTACCTCACCGGGCGACGTATCAACTTCAGAATACTCGCAGAGTTCTGACGAGTTAAGAGATAAGAAAAAATGCCCTCCCTCTCCCCTATCGCTCATATCCGTACCGACTTCCCAACGAAGTTTGGCGTTCCGCGCCAAAGCGGTCTTGTTCCTGAGCTGAAGGGGCTTATCGTTTTTACTCCCGAATACCGCGACCCTAATGCCCTGCGCGGCCTCGAAGGGTTTGACTATATCTGGGTAATCTGGAGTTTTAGCGAAAACGAGGGAGAAGCCCTTACGGTTCGGCCTCCACGATTAGGAGGCAACGAACGAATGGGCGTGTTTGCAACTCGCTCTTCTTTCCGCCCCAATGGCTTAGCGCTTTCCTCCCTGAAAATCGACCGTATCGAATGGAATACCTCAGAAGGTCCCGTCGTTCACGTCAGCGGCATTGATATGATGGACGGCACGCCGATATTCGACATTAAGCCCTACGTCACCTTCACCGACAGTCATCCCGAAGCACGAAGCGGTTTTGTCGATACACGCCCCAAACCAATGCTCGAAGTCGTTTTCCCCGAAGATATGCTGTCAATTCTCCCTTCAGACAAACGTGAAGCCGCCCTTGCTATGCTGGGGCAGGACCCTCGTCCAGCCTATCAATCAGACCCCACACGCACCTATGGGCTTCCCTTTGCCGGGTTTGACATCCGCTTCCACGTAAAGAGCGGCACACTCATCGTTACCGACGTTGTGCCGCTCTAAACCAAGCACTAAGCTCCTTACTTTACAATCACCTTTCGTCCGTTCTGGATGTAGATTCCTCGTACAGGACGAGTCACACGACGTCCCTGCAAATCGTAAAGAGTCTCTCCGAGCTCCTCACCATTAAGGGTGGAGTCTAGGACGGGTCTTATACCGTTGCCTATTACCTGCATCCAACTGACGGTCTTGCCCTTGTCGCCATTGAATCCTTCTTGGTCAACAATGTCGGCCGTCTGAACGGTAAGCACATAGTAGCCCGTGCGAGAGGTAAGGTCGCCAAAGCGAAGCTCATACGTATCGGACTCCGTACCCACAGGAACGATGTTCATACTTGAAACTTCGAGGCGTACGCCCTCGTGGTTCAGACGGACATCGTCCGTTGTAAAGGTATTCTCCACGATGGGCTTGTTGAAACGAACATTAAGCTTCTCAAGCGGCGTAGTCGTCCAGCTCTCCGCATCTGGAACGGTGAAAATCTCCTCCACCGCCAACCATACGCTCGGCATAGGCTCAAAGACGATACGATAGGTGTCACCTTCAGCACCTGCGCAGTCGGCTAAGTGCAGACGGTTCTCAGCCACAGGCTTCTTGGCATCGTTGAAGACATACTTTGTGAGCCAGCAGCAGCGGAGCGGGATATTGACTCCATCGCTCAAGCGGGTGATGGACTTAACAGTTCCATGACCGTCCGTCGGGTCGGCAAGCCAGCCATAGACCCAGTCGGAACCTGTAGCAGGCACACGGACGTCGACACTCGACTCTCCGTTTTCATTAATCATACTACCGATGGACATCTCCTTTGTCGTAGTCACAGGGGCTGTCGTAGCATCCGCAAAGTATATAATGTCAGGCTCGGAGTTAATATCGACCTTATCGTTAACGAGGAAAGCTGCCTTTTCGGTACCCTCCGCATCGCGTACAGCAATGCTGTGGATAAGCTCATGCACGTGGATAGTATCGAGCAGCGAGAGGTCGGGGTTGCCGTAGCTGGTGACGTGCGTGGCCTCAATCTCATAGTCGATAAAATGACCATAGATAGAACTGCGCATCCACCACTGGGCGTAGGCCGAGGAGTGAGGTGCGATGTCGCCAAACTCGGTGGCGACGCTCTGTCCGAGTGCCAGCACCTTCTCGCCGCCATTGAGCTGCGAGCTGATCATGTCGTAATTGATGAGGAGGCCCTTCTCATTCTCCACAATCTCTGGCTGGTTGGTCACCATTCGCAGGTCTTTTGCCATACCGTTGCCCTTGTTGAGCAGGAGCAGCGAGAACTCTGCATCTTCGGCAGGCTCAACCTCCTCCGTGAACGGGTCGTCACTCATCACGTCGCGCTGGACAAAGTAGATCATCTCGAGCACAGGCGAGGGATTGACGGTTATGGGCACAGGCACCAGGTCGCGTGTCACCTCGTAGCCGTTGAACGGGTCGATGTACGTCAGGCTTCCGCCGATGGTATAGACGACGGGTTCATCAGGAGCCGCATAGCGTGTGGGGATGAACTTGATAGTGGCAACACCTGTCTGCTGGGCATCGAGCGTCCAATTGCCGTCGAAGGCAAGCTGTCCGCTGAAGCCATTGAGCGTCTCCATGTGCATCTCCATCTCGTGCGAAGTTGCCACTACGCCGTTCGGGTCGGTAACGGTGAGGTTCAGCTGTACATCCTTCATGGGTTCGTCGGCGTGTCCATTGAAGACGGTGAGCGTGCCGAGGAATGCCTGGCGGGTGAAGGTCATGGTCTGGCTGATCTGAATCTTCACCGTGGCGCAGACGGCACCGTTCTCTTGGTCAAGCATCTGCTCCACCTGCGGTACCTCAGTCTTCCACAGGTCGTATATGGTTTCGTAGCCATATTCGTGAGCCTTTTTCTCGCAAGCCTCTACGATGGCGCACTTCTCACGGATAACGTCCATATTGATGCGGTTATCGGGATTCGTGCCGGCAAACCGTTCGATAAGGGCATCGAATGCCTCGTCGCTTACGCTCGCAGGCTTCAGATAGCGAAGGTCGTCCGCCGATACCGAACTGCGGTCGGCAGGGAAGGCACGGAAGATAGCCAGCAGCTCGCTTCCCTCCACTTCGTTCCACACGGAGATGTCGCCCAGCAGTTCATCCACAATAGCCTCGACGGCTTCATACTCGTCGAGCACATACTGCGATTTCTCTTGGAACGCCCGAATGAACCTGGGTAATGCGGCAGCCCGACGGGCAGGAGCCGACAGTGCATCGTCATCATCGTCATCATCATCGTCGTCATCGTCATCATCCTTTAGGCAATCCATTCCCACATAGCCCTTGATGCAGCTTGCCACGCCGAACGCCGTGCCGATGGGTCCAGGAATATGTCCGCCAACCCAAAGCAGCACATCCACTTCGTCCTCCATGGTTGCAATTCCGACGGCATCGCTTAGGAACGGGATGTTCAGTAATCCAATCAGACAGGTGAGACTCTTCTCGGCGAACTCGTTGAGGCAGTCGTTACAGCCCGTATAGCTGCGCGTGACGCCTCCGCCGCCGGCAAAGCCGCCCCAGGTGCCTCCGCCACCGCCTCCTCCATAAGCGTAGCCGCCAAAGGAGTAGCCACCTGCGCCGCACGAACGCTGGTAGAGCAGTTTGCCATAGCTGCCACTCATCATGTCGTCGCCGCAAGGCCATTCGTACTTGACATTCTGATCCATGCTACACGGCATACTGCTGTTGTCGCCCGCACGACGTTGCGGACTGTATTCTGGCCACGTTCCTGTGCGGCGATAGCGCATGGAGGCTTCGGCATTCTCGCCTGGGAACAGACGTGTCACACGGACGGGAATCACAGCCGACGTCTGGGCTTCGAGGCTCTCGGGCACTTCGACAAGCGGCGTAAAACTGAAGAACTCGTTATCAGGGAACGTAAGTTCAAGCGCTTCGGCACGAATAAGACCTCTGTTGATGAGCACCGTGTTATAGACGAGGCTCTGCCCAAGCTCCATAGCGTCGAAGGGCTGTTCTTCCACTTGCATCTCTACCACCGGCTGCGGCACATAGGTCTCAAACGTCATCGTCGTCACAATCTTGTACTCGTCCGTCTCGTTCACCTCCACTACATCAAAGTCAATGGTGATGGCCTGGAAACTCAGGTTGACGGTAAGGTTCATCGTACGCGAGGGGTCGAGGCTGACGTTGTTCTGATAGCCGCTGTGCTTATCGGCCTTGACGGTTACGGTGTACCAGCCGGCAGGCAGGTCGAAGGTGGCCTTACCATCGGTGCCTGTTGTAGCCTCTGCCACTTGTGCGCCGCTGATGGGGTGCGTTATCGTCACCGTAGCACCGCTGACGTGCGGAGCTTCAGCTGTGTAATAGGTGTTCTCGTCGCAGACGTCGATGACCAGTTTGCTTTGGGCATCGCTGACAGGTTCCACACTAAAGGGCAGCGTGAATCCCTGTCCGTTCTCCACGTTCACCGCGATGTGTCCTGTCAGGGGTACGTTGAGCTGCATTCGCTCGTCGGGGGTGAAGCGGAGCATCACGTCTGCTTTCTCGCCAGGCGCTAGCGAAGCCATCGAGACAGGCGTCAGCGCACTCATCCAGGCAACCTCGGGCAATGCCAGCGTCACCTCGCCTGTGGCAGCAGCGCCCTCGTTGGTGATGGTGAAGACATAGTCTGTGAAACCGCCCATCAGCATCGTGGTGCTGATTTCGCTGACGTTGGCTGTCAGCAGCGCCGTCGGATTCACGTTGTAGTACCAGATGGTCAGCTCCTTCGCCGGACCTTCAGCCGTACGGATGCGCAAGCGCAGTTCCTCATAGTTGTCGCCCTGCGTAATGGCATTGGGCGTCACCTTGATGTGTAGGACGGCCTTTCCGTCGGCCTCGAATGTCCCAACGCTTGTAAGCTGCACATCGAGGTTGGCGTTCTTCGATACCTGCTCAAAGACAGCGCCCGTGAGGGCAATGACGCCCGGATTGCGTACGGTGATGTCGGCCTCGTAGCTCTCGCCGATGACAAACGTACGCCAAGCGGTCCATGTGTCGTCAGCCGTCCAACGCGGGCCCTCCGTTTGGAAGCCACGCACATCAAACACGCAGCCAGCAAAGGCGGCATCGTCGGGCCAGCTCTGCGGATAGACAGCGGCTGCCATGAAATGGCCCGTCCACGATTCGTAAGTCGTCCAAGGATAGCTGAAGGCGCCGTTCTCGTCGGTGACGACGTTGAAGGTCTGGTCGCCTCCCTCGGCATTACGGACAACGAGCTTCAACTGGCTGAAGGCGTTCTTCGCGCCGGCTATCTGTCCTGTGAAGCGGACAGTCTCGCCCACATCATAGACGGCCTTGTCCGTCGCAAGCGTTGCCGTATAGGGCGGCACAACCTTTATACTATAGGTTTCATCAGCCGTGTTGTTGTCATAGTTGGTCTCCTTGTACAGACGCGAGCCGTTCACCCACGCCTGCGCCGTCACCTCGGTAACGTAATCGACGACAATAAGCTTGGGCGTCAGCCGTAGCGTCTGCCCTACGGGTATCTCTTGACGAGTTTTATACTCCCAGTTGCCCTCCTTCCACGGGCCAGAAATCGTTACGTCCATACCCGCAGGCATAGGCTCATTACCCTTGTTGGTGATGGCAATGACGGCCTGAACGGTATCCTTGGCCTGCACTTCGGTGGGTGTGATGCTGAACTCGGTGATAGAAACATCGGCTCCCGTGTTGGGGTCGTACTGGCTGTCAGGCACGTTGCCGATGCAGAATAGCACGCTCAGTTGCTGTGTCTCGCCTGGGGCAATAGAGCGGTCGCGCCAGCACCAGCCCAAACCGCTGTCGTACGAGCCGTTCTCCACATAGAGGTTGTTGACTTCACGAATAGACTCGTGATAAAGGCCAAGGCCCATGTCAGCATGCTGCCCACCCCAGTCCTGATGGACATACATGGCCACATAGTTTTTTCCCTTGGGATTGAGGGCGTTGATGGCCTCCTCGTTGATGTCGCGGAAATCAAGCCAGTCCATCCAGGGTTCGCCGTCGTAGGCTAGGACACCGTTGAACCACACCTGACAGCCGTCGTCGTGATAGATACGCATTTTCAGGTCAGACAGGACGCTGGCATCGACGTTGAGGTTCAACTCCTTGCGCATCCAGAGATGCTCGGTGTCCCACTTGGCACTCGTACCGTCATAGGGAGTAAAGGGCGTCAGTCCCGTCTGCCAGCCGCTGTCGTCGAAGGTCGAGGATTTCCAGTTGTCGGCAGGCTGCTCTGTGGTATAACGCCATGTGTCGCCTCCTTCGTCAGCATCCTTTATAAAAGAGGCATATTTCTCCGTGCCATTGACAGCACCATGGTACAGCCCTTCCTGCAGGCCGAGGGCAACGTCGACGGTCTGTCCGCCCCAACTGTTGTAGGCATAGACGGCGATGGTGTTGGTACCGTGTAGGTTGAGCGTCGCGCGGGCATCGTCGCTGAGGTCGTAGTCGTAGTAATTGCTGAAATACTCAGGGTCGTTGACAGCAAGCACGCCGTTGATATAGACCTGGTTGGCCCCATCGGCATTATGGAAGTACTTCACGCGGAGGAACTTTGCCTGCTCGGCCGTGATGTCGAGGTCGAAGGTGCGGCGCATCCAAATCTTTTTCTCCGTCCACACGGTACGCACATGGTTGCGTCCTTCTGTGCCGAAGCCGCCCACACCCTCGTGCCAGCCGCTGTCGTTGAAGCTCGGATTTTTCCAGCTCGAGGCCGGTTCTTCGGTGGTATAGCGCCACGTCACAGATGTCTCCTCCGACTCAGGAGCAATGATGGTCTGGGTGAAATCGTTGGATTCCCACTTCGGGTCGGAGTATCTGCCCGCAATGCCTTCTTTCGAGCTATGACGCCCATAACTGCCAAACCAGTAGCCATCCACGTCGCTCACGCCCGCACGCTGACGGAAGAGGAACTGCAGCGTAGCGGCCTCTTCAGCCACGTTGCTGCTGGCCATCTCCAGACCGAAGGGCTTACCGTTCTTGTCGCGCACCAGCGTGATAGGTGCTGCGTCGTTGTCGCCCAACGACAGGTCTGCGCGGCTACCCAGCGAATAGGTATGGGACGTCTCGTCGGTGTTTGTCACGTTGTAGACGATGCGGGCATACTCGCCCAGCGGCACAACGGTAACCATCACATCGACGCCACGGGCATGACTGTTCTTAAAAGCATTCTTGTACCATTGATAATCATCGTCATCGTCACGGTCAAGTGCATCTTTCATGCCACTCCTGTACCATCTGATGTCTTCCAAAGAGATGGCTTCGTCCTTCCCGTCCACACAAAGAGCCGAAGTGTAGCCATTGCCGCTGTAGGTTGAGCTGTAGTAACTGCGGTTGAACTTTCCGAGGATGTCATAGACGGCACTATCGTTGCGCACCCACAGGTCGGTGGTGCCAAGACGGTAGTAATCCTCGGGGAATTCATCGTCGGTGTAGATGACGCGCTGTGGAGCCTTTTGTACCTGTTCTGGCGCATAGTTGCGCTGGGGCGAATCGACCTTGCCGTCCTGAGCCGAGGTGGGCAGCGCAGCTGCAGCCACAAGAGTCACAAGACTAAGAATAAACGATTTAAGCATTTGATGTTTCATAGCGACTGGTATTAATTCAAATTCTTTACAAAGATAACACATTTTTTTCAATCCACCAAATTATGGGGGCGAAAAAAGAGGGAGGCGTCTTCGGCGACTCGTTGTTGACTCAGATATCAGATATCAGTTTTCTCATGAACACATGATACCCACCCGAAACGAAGTGTCAAAAGAACAAAACAAAATTGATTACTAATTATATTAATAAAAATTTTATTATATATTATAATATATAATAAACATTCTTTTCGAATGTAAAAGGGCATGGCTCAAAAGAAAACTGATATCTGATATCTGAGTCACTAGTCGGGCGACAATGGTCTCTCGAAGCGTTCCATGACTCAACTCCCCACGCCTCATTGCCCATAACCACCCTACAAGGGGTGCTTTCATCCCCCATCCGGCGGCTTTTTCATTCTACTGGACAACGAAATTATTCCACTGCGTTGCGATTTTATTCCAGTGGGCTGCGAAATTATTCCACTGGGCTACGGAGCCATTCCAATGGGCTGTAGGAACACGCAAAAGGGGGCTTTTCTCGGAAAAGGGCTGTTATTTGGCGTATGACGGCGCGGACATCACAACTTAGCCTTCTAACGGCAAAATCCGTAGCATCGAAAAAAAATGGCGTTAAATCGTTTTTTTTCGGAAAAGGTATTGCAGGATTGAAAAAAAAGTTGTATCTTTGCAAAGTGTTAGATTAAGAAAAAAACGGAATGATACTTGAACAAGACCGAATAGTGAAAGTGAACATCTCGGACGAGATGCGCACATCGTACATCGACTATAGCATGAGCGTTATCGTCAGCCGTGCCCTGCCCGACGTCAGGGATGGTCTGAAGCCCGTTCACCGCCGCATCCTCTATAGTATGCTTGAGCAGGGCAACACCTCCGACAAGGGCTACCGCAAGAGTGCACGCACGGTAGGTGACGTGATGGGTAAGTACCACCCGCACGGTGACAGCTCCATTTACGGCGCCCTCGTCCGCCTGGCACAGCCATGGGCCATGCGATACACGCTGGTGGACGGACAAGGTAACTTCGGCAGCATCGACGGAGACGCCCCCGCTGCCATGCGTTACACCGAGGCCCGACTAGAGAAGATGGGTGAAGAGATGATGCAGGACCTTTATAAGGACACCGTTGACTTCCAGCCCAACTACGACGACAAGGACACCGAGCCCACCGTCCTCTCGACCCGCATCCCTAACTTGCTGGTGAACGGCGCTACGGGTATCGCCGTGGGTATGGCGACGAACATGCCTACGCACAACCTTGGCGAAGTCATCGACGGCTGCGTGGCCTACATCGACAACCCAGACATCACCGTCGAAGAGCTAATGCACTTTGTGAAGGCACCCGACTTCCCCACCGGCGCCTACATCTACGGCCTCAGCGGCGTGCGCGAAGCTTATGAGACGGGACGCGGACGCATTGTCATGCGCGCGAAAACTGAGATAGAGGTCACGCCCACGCACGAGAAAATCGTCGTCACCGAGATTCCCTACAACGTCAACAAGAAAGAACTCATCGAATACATCGCCTCGCTAGTGAGCGACAAGCGCATCGACGGCATCAGCAACGTCAACGACGAGAGCGACAAGGACGGCATGCGAATCGTCATCGACCTGAAGCGCGACGCCAACAGCGGCGTGGTGCTCAACAAGCTCTACAAGATGACCCAGTTGCAGGCGGCGTTCAACGTCAATGCCGTAGCGCTCGTGCATGGGCGTCCGAAGGTGCTGACCCTGAAAGACTGCATACAATGTTTCGTGGAACACCGCCATGAGGTCACTATCCGCCGCACCAAATACGACCTGCGCAAGGCTCAGGAACGTGCCCACCTGCTGGAAGGCCTCATCATCGCCTCCGACAACATTGACGAGGTGGTGCACATCATTAAAAGCGCCAAGACGCCGCAGGAAGCCATCACAGCCCTCATGGAGCGCTTCACCCTCGACGAGGTGCAGGCAAAATACGTCGTCGAGATGCGCCTGCGTCAGCTCACCGGTCTGATGCAGGAACAGCTTCACGCCGAGTACGAGGAACTGATGCGCCAGATTGAATACCTCCAGCGCATCCTTGAGGACGACGAACTCTGCAAGCAGATCATGAAGGACGAGCTGACAGAGGTGAAGGAGAAGTACGGCGACGAGCGCCGCACCGAAGTAGTGCCCGCAGCGGGCGACTTCAACCCCGAGGACTTCTATGCCGATGACGAGATGGTCATCACCATCAGCCACTGCGGTTACATCAAGCGCACCCCGCTCACCGAGTTCCGTGCGCAGGGACGTGGAGGTATCGGCATCAAGGGCAGCGACACCAAGGACGAAGACTTCATTGAGCATATCTACAACACCACCAACCACAACTCGATGCTCTTCTTCACTGAAAAGGGACGCTGCTACTGGCTGAAGGTTTATGACATTCCCGAGGGCGCACGCCACAGCAAGGGACGCGCCATACAGAACATCCTCAACCTTGAGGCAGACAACAAAATTACCTCGTTTATCAACGTGCGCAACCTCAACGACGCCGAGTTCGTCAACAGCCACTACCTCATCTTCCTCACGAAGTACGGCACCGTCAAGAAGACCTGCCTTGAAGCCTACAGCCGTCCACGCCAGCTGGGTGTTAACGCCATCAACATCGAAGAGGGCGACCGTGTCATCAGTGTAGCTCTCACCGACGGGCACCAGGAAATCATCATCGCCACACGCGAGGGTAAGGCCATCCGCTTCCCCGAGGACACCGTCCGCCCGATGGGACGTACTGCCACAGGCGTCCGCGGCGTCCGCCTTGCAGGCCCCGATGACGAAGCCATCGGCATGGTGGCCGTCAACGACCCCACAACGGAAACCGTGCTCGTCGTCAGCGAAAACGGCTACGGCAAGCGCTCCATCGTCAGCGAATACCGCTACACCAACCGCGGCGGCAAGGGCGTTAAGACCATCAACATTACCGAAAAGACCGGCAAACTCGTCGCCATGAAACTTGTTACCGACGACCACGACCTGATGATCATCAACAAGAGCGGCACCACCATCCGCCTCTCGATGTCAGACGTCAGCGTCATCGGGCGTGCTACACAGGGTGTCCGCCTCATCAACCTCGAGAAACGCGGCGACACCATCGGCTCCGTCTGCACCGTCGATACCGACAAAGAATTAAACGAAGAGGAAAATCCCGAGTCTAATGAACAGGCAACGGAAACAACAGAAACAGGAACAGAGAAAGAAACAGAATAATTAACCACTTAAAACGTAACTAATCATGAAAAAGGTATTATTAACGGTTATGGCCGCCCTGATGACAACGGGCGTTGCCTACGCACAGGACGCGAAGGCCGACAAGGCTGCCGCCAAAGCCCTGAAGGCTGAAATAAAGGAAGCCAACAAGACGTTGAAGAAGGCTATGCAGATCCTCAACGCCGAAGGCGGCGACCTCAACGAGGCCAACACCTACATCAACCAGGCGATGGAGAACAAGCACACCGTAGGCGATCCTGACACCTGGAACACCGCCGGACAGATTCAGGCAAAGTTCTACGACAAGGAAAACGAGAAGATGTACCTCAAGCAGGCTTACAACGAAGACCTCTTCTTCGACGCCCTTAGCAAGATGTACACTTACTTCAACAAGTGCGACGAACTGGAGAGCCAGCCGAACGCCAAGGGCAAGGTTGTCCACAAGTATCGCGAGGCTAACGCCGAACGCCTCTACGGCATCCGTCCGAACCTCGTCAGCGGCGGCGTCACCTACTTCAACAAGGACAACAACGAGAAGGCATACAACCTTTTCTCGCAGTACATCGAGTCAGCCTCCTATCCGATGCTCGAGAAGTACAACATCGCCCAGACCGACTCATTCCTCACCGTCGTCAGCTATTACGCCTCTCTCGCTGGCATGAAGATGGAGAAGTATGACCTCGCCCTCAAGTATATCGACAATGCCCTCGACGACCCCGAAGTAGGCGAGCAGGCTATGATGTACAAATGTATGGCCTACGCCAACATGGGCGACAGCCTCACGTGGATTGAGTGCCTCAAGGACGGCGTGCAGCGCTATCCCAGCAAAGAGTACTTCTACAGCAACCTCATCAGCTACTATAGCACACACGACAAGGACGCTGAGCTTATTGCCTTCGCCGACGATATGCTGGGCAAGACGGGTCTCCCCATCTTCTCCTTCGTCAAGGGCTTCGTGGCACAGAATGCCAAGAACTATGACGAGGCCATCAAGTACTACAAGGACGTCATCGAGAAAGACCCCAACTACACGGGCGCCTATCGTAACCTCGCTATCTGCTACTGCCAGATGGCTCAGGACAAGAGCGATGCTATCAGCAACCTCAACATGAAGAGTAAGGAGTACAAGGACGGAATGGAAGAAGTGAAGTCGTGGTACAAGCTGGCCCTTCCGCTCTACGAGAAGCTGCGCGCCCTTGACGACGGCTCCGACCCCGACGTGAAAGTTGCTTGGCAGAGCGGCCTCTACACCTGCTACTACATGCTCAACATGGGCAAGGAGTTCGAGGAAATCGAGAAGCTCATGGGAATGTAATCCCCCAACAAATCTTTACGAAGAACAAAGGGAGGAGCCATTTGGTTCCTCCCTGTTGTTTTCCAATCTGTGTTACAGCCTTATTCTTCCGTCCGAATCACCACTTCTGCGCCTTTGGCTAACGCGGCATGAGGGACGAACCACCCCTTCAACGCCTTACCGCCCACGCTGACAGAGACGATGCGTCGTCCGCTCCCCTCGTGCCTTACGATAAAGGGCACATCGTTAATGCCTGGCGTAAACACCACCTTCGGGAAAAGCGGCACCGTAACGATATATTCAGGGTCGGCAGGAGAGTATGTGTAGAGCCCGATGGCGTTAAACACATACCACGCCGACATCTCGCCCGCATCATCCATTCCGGCATAGGCCAGATGCTCGGCGCCCATATCGTAATAGTGATTCAGCAACGAGTCCAGCACCACTTGCGCCTTCGGCTGACGGTCTATAAAATAATAGGTATAGGGAACGCTATGGTCAGGCTGGTTGCCGTGGCAATAGTTGCCCAGGAAACCCGTAAAGTTCCATGCCTCATACCCTCGCCAAGGCTCCGTGAAGAGCGAGTCGAGCTTCTGCTCCACCGCTTCAGCCGAGGGATAGAGCGCTATCATCCCCAGCGGGTCGTGTGGAGCGTAAAAGAGACTCTGCCAGCCGTTTGCCTCGCGATACATATAGGCATAGTAGGGATAGTAGGGGTCGAAGTCCTTAATCCAGCTGCCGTCGGCAATCTTTCCACGCCAGAAACCCGTGGAGGGGTCAAAGAGGTTCTTGTAGTTGGCCGAACGTTGCATGAGCAGCTTGGAATTCGCCTTGTCTTTCAGCTCCTTCGCTATCAAAGCTGTAGCGTAGTCATCGTAGGCATATTCGACGGTCTTTGTCACAGCCGCCTTGTATTCATCCTCCGTTGGCACATCCGTTGTATCCTTCTCGGCTATCCAACCCTGCGCGATGTACTCATCCAAATAGGGACGTCCTCCCCTACCCGGCACGGTTGCATTCTTCAGCAGCAGCTTGTAGGCGCGCTCCAGGTCGAAGCCGCGAACGCCTCGTAGCCACGCTCCTGCCACAAACGTCGAGGCATGATCGCCGTGAAAGAAAGTAGGCATATAGCCTCCGCGTTTCTCCCCTTTGTCGGTTATACTGCTGATGATGTCGGCTGCCACATCGGGCTGCAGCAACGCCAGCAAAATAAGCTTGTTGCGATACGTGTCCCAAAACGAAGGATCAGTATAGAGACGAAAAGCTGCATTGCGCACGACGTTTCCTCGCGCATCCGTGTAATCCCCGTTCACGTCGCTACGCAGACAGGGCCAAAGCATCGAGCGATATAGGCAGGAGTAGAACAATCCCTGTTGGCGCTCTGTGCCGCCCTCCACGCGGATGCGCTCCAGCAGCGCTTCCCACGTGGCATCAGCTTCGGCACGCACCTCATCGAACTTTTTGTCAAGCATCTCGGCCTCAAGATTCGCCTTGGCATTTTCCACGCTGACAAACGAGAAGCCGAACTTCACCTCCAGCGGACGAGCCGATGCGGCATCCTCAAAATCCACCAACGCCACACGGTGTTTGTGGCTGCGCTCCATGCCGACATCCTTCACACGATGGTTACAGACAGCGTAGAAGTAGATACGTCCTTCGCCGTCCTGAAAGCCCTCAAAAGCATTCTCGTCCGCCTTGTGAATATCCCATCGACGAGGACGGTTGTTGCTGTTCGTGATATCTACCAGCAGACGTTTCTCATCCTCGGGGCGGAATGTGTAGCGATGAAAAGCGCAACGAAGCGTTGTTGTCAGTTCGGCATTCACATGATAGCGCTCAAGGAACACGTGGTAGTAGCCAGGATGCGCCTCCTCGTTCTCGTGGTTGAACCACGAGCAGAAGTTGTGCGCTTCGAAACGTCCTGTTACAGGAAGCACAGGCACATGGAGCAGGTTCCAATGGCCTTTGGCGGTATGGGCAAAGCCATAAATCTGATGATCCTCGTACTGATAGCCAGCACCACTTCGGTACATCGTAACCGGCGTTGCCTGCACCATCGCATTGGGAAGTGCCGCACCAGGAAACACTTCTGCACCCCATGCCCGCTTCTCCTCCGTATGCGTATAGCCCAAATCCTCCGGCGTCCATAGCGTAGCCGTGCCCAGCAGCGGATTCACTTTATCCGTCAACTTATCCCCTTCCGCTGCTTGCGAAGGAAAAGAAAGAAAAATCCCGACAATCGTCAGGACGAAAGACAAAATACCCTTTTTCATACCCTGATTGTATTAATAGTTGATAACTTAAAAACCCTTTTTTCCAAGTTTCGGAACACTAATTCCGAATAACTAATTCTTCCCCATCGTAAGCTAATCGGATGCTGTCAGGAAGCTGTGCGTTCGTAACCCGATGCAATCCGATTCCATGGCTAAAGTGAATAAAACGCGTCTGACGTGCGCCAATCTGTTCAGCAAACTTTACAGCCTCTTCCACATTCTGATGCGCAGCATGAGGCTCGAAACGCAGGGCATTTATCACCAGCGTATCTACTGGCCCCAATCCTTCTGTCTCGGGCGTTTCACCCAGCAAGGCTTTCACCGTCTCCTCAGGACAAGAACTCATATCGGTAATATAGCCTAGCGGCCCCATGCGATAGCCAAGGATGGGCAGCATGCCGTGCATCACACGAAGCGGCAGAATCGTCGTTTGCCCTATATTGAACGTGTCGCCTGGCGCAATCTCATGAAAATGCAAACGCGCCACACCTGGATAGAGCTTCTCGCGGAAGAAATAGGGCAAACGCTGACGCAGATGTCCTGCAGTATAAGCGTCTAGCCAGATATCCACGTCGCCGAATCGGCAGAAGGGACGCAGGTCGTCAATGCCACCTGTATGGTCGTAGTGTTCGTGTGTAATGAGCACGCCGTCGATACGCCGATAATCAACCTGCAACATCTGCTGGTAGAAATCTGGGCCGCAGTCTATGAGTATGCGCTCTCCGCTGTCCGTATCCACCAATGCGCTCTGACGCATCCGTTTGTCGTGCGGGTCATTTGAGGTGCACACCTCACATCGACAACCTATCTCTGGGACACCTATCGATGTACCTGTTCCTAAAAACCGTATCTTCATTTTATATGATATTCACTTCGGGACTAATCTCTATTCCAAACTTCCGCTGCACATCACCGACGATGTTTGCCGCAAGAGCGACAACCTCGTCGCCCGTTGCTCCACCCCGATTAACAAGCACAAGAGCCTGATGCTCGTGTACGGCAGCCCGTCCCAGCGTACGTCCCTTCCAGCCGCATTGCTCAATGAGCCACCCAGCAGGCACTTTCACTTGTTCGTCATCCACAGAATAGCAGGGTATGGACGGATAGACATCGCGCAGATGGTCATACTGCCAGCGAGGGATAACAGGATTCTTGAAAAAGCTGCCCGCATTCCCCAACAGAGCAGGGTCAGGAAGTTTCGAGGCACGCATCGCACATACCGCTTCACGCACATCGCGCACGCTGTTGCCCTTCATTCGCTCACGCAGATTGCCATACGAGAGATTCAACTCACCTTGTTTTTTTAAGCGGTACGTCACATACGTAATAACGTACTTTCCCCTCATTTCATGTTTGAAAATGCTGTCGCGATAGCCGTAGCGACACTCTTCGTTGGTGAAGATGCGCTCTTGTCCGTCAAGGTCAAGCGCCTCCACACGCTCTATCAGCTGGCAGACTTCCGCGCCATAGGCGCCGATATTCTGCACAGCACTTGCCCCCACTTCACCAGGAATGGCTGAGAGATTCTCAGCACCATGCAAGTCGCGCTCCACGCTCCACGCCACAAAGTCATCCCAGCAGACGCCCGACCCGACACGCACCCAAACGGCTTCATCCGTTTCCTCCACAATAGCTTTTTCGCAGATAGTGCTATGAAGAATCAATCCATCATAATCTCCCTTAAAGAGCAGGTTACTACCCGCACCGATAACGAGGAAATTTTCCCGATAGGGCACAAAATCGGCAGAACATAGTAACGAGCGCAGCTCCTCCACCGATGCGTATTCAACATATGCAGCAGCCTTCACATCCATGCCAAAAGTGTTATGGCCAAGCAGCGAATAGTCCCGTTTAAGCATCTTCTGATATTTTTTCGCACAAAAATAAGCATTTTTTCCATAACTGTTATTAACTTTGCAGCAAAATTTGAAAAACAAAGTTTCAACATGATTGACAAGATAAACGAACTGCTGGCCGAAGTGAATGAGATGAAGGCCAAGAATGCCGAGGATTTGGAGGCATTGCGCATCAAGTACCTGAGTAAAAAAGGAAAGATTCCCGAGCTGATGAACGACTTCCGTCTCGTCCCCCCTGATATGAAGAAGGAAATCGGCATCCGCATTAATGAACTCAAAAACCTTGCCCAGACGCGTATGGCCGAGCTGCGCGAGCAGTTTGCCACAGCCGATGCCGACCATAGTGACCTCGACCTCACTCGTACCGCCTACCCCGTGCAGTTGGGTACGCGCCACCCCCTCACTATCGTCAAGAACGAGATTATCGACATCTTCAGCCGCCTGGGCTTCACGCTTGCCGACGGCCCCGAGGTGGAGGACGACTGGCACGTCTTCAGCTCAATGAACTTTGCCGAAGACCATCCTGCACGCGACATGCAGGACACCTTCTTCGTCGAGAGCCATCCTGACATTATCCTTCGCACCCACACCAGTTCTGTCCAGAGCCGTGTGATGGAGGTGCAGCAGCCACCCATCCGCGTCATCTGCCCAGGCCGAGTCTATCGCAACGAAGCCATCAGCTATCGTGCCCATTGCTTCTTCCATCAGGTCGAGGGACTCTATGTGGATAAGGACGTCAGCTTCACCGACCTCAAGCAGGTACTGCTGCTCTTTGCGCAGGAGATGTTTGGCGCCGACACGAAGATTCGCCTCCGCCCCAGCTACTTCCCCTTCACCGAGCCCAGCGCCGAGATGGACATCTCGTGCAACATCTGCGGCGGAAAAGGCTGTGCCTTCTGCAAAGGTACGGGCTGGGTGGAAATCCTCGGTTGCGGCATGGTTGACCCCAATGTGCTTGAGCTCAATGGTATCGACAGCAGCGTCTATACGGGCTACGCCTTCGGCATGGGCATCGAGCGCATCACCAACCTCAAATATCAGGTCAAGGACCTCCGCATGTTCTCCGAGAACGACACCCGCTTCCTCCGCGAGTTCGAATCCGCGAATTAATCGGCTATAAATGACGCTTAAGCAACGCTACGCAGCAGTCCTCGACTACTTCCGCGAGGCTATGCCTGTGGCTGAAACGGAGTTGCATTACCGCGACCCGTTCTCGCTGTTGGTAGCCGTCATGCTTTCGGCACAATGTACGGATAAGCGCGTCAATCTTGTCACCCCTGCCCTGCTTGCTGCCTACCCCACTCCGCAAGCCATGGCTGCGGCAACGCCCGACGACGTCTTTCCTTATATCCGGAGCGTCTCGTACCCCAACTCCAAGGCCGCCCACCTTGTGGGCATGGCGCGCATGCTGGTGGAACGCTTTGGAGGCGAGGTTCCTGACACGCTTGAAGAGCTCATCAAACTCCCTGGTGTGGGGCGTAAGACAGCCAATGTCATGCAGGCTGTCGTCTGGCATCGGCCCGCTATGGCTGTCGACACCCACGTCTTCCGCGTCAGCCATCGTCTTGGGCTTGTCCCTAAGAGCGCCACAACGCCTTATGCCGTCGAGCAATGCCTCACGCGCCACATTCCCGAAGCAGATATTCCCACGGCTCATCATTGGCTCATCCTGCACGGCCGTTATGTTTGTACCGCCCGCAACCCCCATTGCGCCACCTGCGGACTGCGCGCCTTCTGTCCTTCAGATAATCCAAGCAAATAACTCCACAGCCCAAGGGAATAATTTCGTAGCCCACTGGAATAAATCCACAGCCCACTGGAATAAAAACATAGCCCAAAGGAATAAATTTGCAGAGCAAACTACCCCTTTGGGCTATTAAATTGTTGAAACAAAAAGACAGTTACTTTTTCTGTCCGGGCACGAGATAGCGCTTGCCCGTTTCGCGGATAACGCGGCGTGAGAAGTTCTCGGGATAGCCGGGAGTAGCAACGCGGTCTCCGAGGCCTTCAGGAGTGCGACGGAAGGTGCCATCGTCGTTCTCGGGCTTGATGACGCAGTCGTTGTACTTGACGATGAGCTTCTGCGCCAGCGTCATCCACTCCTTCATGGTCTTGTCCGCCGTGGAAGCGCTATAGTCCGTCAGATAGGCTACGGCGCTGGCTGGGCTGGCCTTATAGATAGCCAGAGCCTCCTTCTCCACCTCCTCCTGACCGAGGAGGAAGCTAACTTCGAGAGCGCTCTGCACCTTGCGGAGGTCGTCAATCAGCAACGAGTAACGGGGATAGACCATGTTCGACACCCAGTTGAACATCCAGAAAGCGCTCTCGAACGAGAAGGTGACGGCATCGCCGGCCTTGTCGCTATAGCAGAAGGGGCTCTCTGTTATGGAGCAGTACATGGGGGTATAGACGGCCGTGTTGGCATCGTCGTTACCGAACCACAGGACGCCGCCAATCTCGCGCGGCAGCCAGCTGCGCATCTGTGCCACAAAGGTGAAGCCCGTCTGGAAGGTGCTGATGGTGCGCTCGTTGAAATAGTCCTTACCATCGACCTTGTAGGTAAGCGGACGCAGACGGTAGGGCATCGACCAAGGGCCGGCACCGACGTCGCCCGTCATGTCAAGGGGAGTACCTTCGTAGTGATCACGCATGGCGGCCTCGATGTCGGCAACGCTCACCTTATGTTTGGGCTTGAAATAGAGGGGGATGGGCTCAGCCTTCACGTCGCCCTTTGCGCTGGGCAGCCAACGGCTCATGTCGGCATCGGCATAGAGGTTGAAGAACGACCACACGCGGGCGTCGCAGAAGCGGAGACCGTCGAAGGTGAGGGGGTTGTACGTGTCGGCAAAGCTGAAGTCCTTGTCCTCGCCCTTGTACCAGCCCTTGGCACGGGCGAAGGTGATGACGTCAGGAGCATAGAGGCAGTTCTGCGGGTCGTCGAGGGGGAACTGACGCACGCGGGCCTGGTTGGCATGGGCGCAGATGACGTCGTCAGGCAGACGGAGGGCCACCCACACGGCACCCTTCTCGTCCTTGCCCTTGCCAATCATTTCCATAATCCACGCTTCGTTGGGGTCGCCGATGCTGAAGGTCTCGCCCTCGCTCACGTAGCCATGCTCTTTCACCAGCGCTCCCATAATCTCCACGGCCTCGCGGGCTGTGCGGGCACGCTGCAGGGTGATGTAGATAAGGCTGCCGTAGTCGATGACGCCAGGGCCGCCCCAGCACTCCTCACGTCCGCCGTTGGTGGTCTCGCCGATGGTGACCTGCCACTCGTTCATGTTGCCCACGACGTTGTAGGTCACAGGCGCTTCGGGAATCTGGCCGAGGTACTTGTTGGTGTCCCACTCATAGACGTCGCGCATCGTTCCCTGCGGATGGACGCCAGCGGGGAAATGGGCGAGGTAGCCGTACATGCCGTAGCTGTCGGCCGAGTAGCTGACGATGACCGAACCGTCGGCGCTGGCTGCCTTGCCGACGATAAAGTTAGTGCAAGCATAGCCTGCGCTGACAGCCAATAACGCAGCTGTCAATACGGATAAAAATCTCTTTTTCATAACCAATCAATTATTGCAATTAATACTCAAATTCAACATCGTAGGTGCTGACGTTGCCGCAAAGGTCGGTAACGGTAATTTCAGCCGTATGATTGCCGCGAGGTACGTTCTCCTCACTAAGGTTACACCACAAAAGCATATCTTTAGAGGAGAACTTGAACAGTTTCCATTCGCCATCGACAGTCCCCCTGTAGCTGCTGATGCCACTACCCACATCGCCCAGTTTGAACGACAGCACCCCGTCGTTCATCCATGTCGCCTGCTGATGGGGAACGATGCGAGGGGGAATGGTATCAACCATTACCGTGTAGGTACCAAGACGGTCGATGGTTGTTTTCACCCACCCATACTCATACCTACCGCCCCGGCAAATCAGACTGCCGTTATAGACTTCCGCGATGCAGTATTTCGACTTGTCGGCCACAAGGGGCTTGTTAACCTGAAGACGCAATTCAGCATTGGCTTTCAAAGGAGTGGGCACACGGCAGAACTGCTTGACGTCGTTTTCGGACGTCTCCACATCAAGCTGTAAGTCTTCATAGAGAGCATCTTCAGGAAGCCAAAGCGTAAGGTCTCGCCACGAAAGGATATGAGGCTCGCCTGCGGATAAATAATAGAAGTAGTTGGGCAAGACAACCGGCAGGTCTTGTCGCTCGCCTCGCACGGTAAAACGATAGATAGCACGATTGCCGTAGTAGTCGCAAAGCTCATAGCGAAAACGATAGTCGCGCTCTTCATCAATTGTAACCCAACCGTAATCGTCGTTGTGTGCCTTCAGCATACGCAGGGAATTACCTGGAGCGAAGGTGGAGCACATATACCAGGCTCCCGTTTGGAGTCGTTCCGCGTAGTCCGTCCAGGAATCAAGCATGGGATTTTCGTCAAAGGAGAAGCGGTCCACCTCACTCTCGCTGACAAGAACGTCATCAACATAAAGCTTAACGTAACGCACGCCGTAGTAATTGGTGGTTCCTGTCATGTAGTCGTGCGCAGCTATGGCTGCACCTACCTTACCCCATGCCTTGACAACCGTGGGCTGCTGCACGCGCCCGTCCTTTACCTCCATGTAGTACTTCTCATCTGTACCAGCAACCAAGCCCTTGCCTTTCTTCGGATAAAGCATGACGGACGAGGCACGAGGCGGCACATTGTCCGTTATACGGTCCGAGAAAAACTGCAAGGGGTCAACGGGTTCGTCCGTTTCTGTAATACGCACTTCGAAATGGAGATGAGGACCGAAGGAGTAACCTGTATTACCGCTCAGAGCAACCACTTCTCCTTCCTTGACAGGAAATTCATCGGGCGAGAAGGTGATATCGGTGACATAGGTTTCGTGTTCATACTGATACTGGCGAATGCGCTCCGCAACAGGAGCAGAGAATGAATCGAGATGACCATAGACCGTTGTATAGCCATTCGTATGGGTGATGTAAAGACCGTTGCCATACCCGCCATTGCTGACGGTGGCACGGCTGATATAGCCGTCTGCCACACTATGGACAGGCCATCCAATGGTGTTTTGCGTCTTAATGTCTAATCCCCCATGGAAATGTCCCGCTCGCAGCTCACCGAAATTTGCGCTAAGGAGAAGCGGAAAGTCAAAGGGAGAGCTGAAACGAGCCTCCTGAGCCGAGAATGGAAGGCATGTCAGCAGTACTACTAAGCCGAGAACGAGTATCTTCAAATCATTTACAATCTCTCTCATACTATGAAATAAATCCTTCTGTGATTTTATTCTTGTATTTATGGGGACAAAGGTAATAAAAAATCCGCATTTTTACAGGTATAATTCTTTTTTTTCATTGAAAAGGATGAATAGTTTTTTCTATATTACTTTTGAAGAGGCCTTTATTTACAGGTGGCTTTCATTTCGTTTTCCGCCCCCATTTAGATTTTTTAACGCTTCGACGTGCAGTATTTATAGATTCACCGAGTTTTATTCATAGAAAGGCATTACTTTTGCCTTTTGAAAAAAAGAATACTGAAAAAGGAAATATAAATATGGAAAAGAAAATGTATCTTTTTATGGCAGCCATCGCCGCAATGATGGCCATGACAGGGTGTACGGGCGGTGAGATTACCACCCCCGACGATCCGCATCCCGGCAACGACAACGAGCTCAGGGCTATCTCCCTCACGCGTGCCGAGGAAGAGCTGGTGAACAGCAACAACGAGTTTGCATTCAATCTGTTCCGCCTCGCAGGTCCGCGCAATCCTGCTTCACGTGACGCGAGTCCTGAAAAGAGCGTCATCCTCTCCCCCATCAGCATCACCTATGCCCTGGGTATGCTGAACAATGGAGCCACAGGTGAAACGCAGGCAGAGATTAACAAGGTGTTGGGTTTCGGCGACACGGGGGCCGACGGCATCAACGCCTTCTGCCGCAAGATGCTCACCGAGGCTCCCGCCCTCGACAAGCTCACGAAGGTGATGATAGCCAACACCATCTACATGAACAAGGGCTACGAACTAAAGAAAGCGTTTGTGGACAAGGCCAAAACCTACTACGACGCCGAGCCCGAGACACGCGACTTCGCCGACGGCAAGACACTCGATGTCATCAACAAGTGGGGCAGCGACCACACGGAGAAGATGATCGAGAAGGTGATGAGCGAGGACGAGTTCGACCCCACGGCGGTGAGCTATCTGCTGAACGCCATCTACTTCAAGGGTGCCTGGGCCGAGAAATTCGACAAGAACAACACGAAGGACGAAAAGTTCAAGGGCTACGAGAGAGAGAAGAAGGTGCCGATGATGCACCAGGAGCATGAGTTCGGCTACACGGAGACGGACGACTGCCAGGCGCTGTGCCTCCCCTACGGCAACAATGCCTACCGCATGACCATTCTCCTGCCCAAGGAGGGCAAGACCGTGTACGACGTAGCACAGACGCTGAAGGGCGACACGTGGCAGCGGTTCCAGTGGATGGGCAGCGCGCTCGTCGATGTGAAGCTGCCGCGCTTTGAGTCGCAGACGAACATCGGCCTTGAGAAAGTGATGTCGGCACTGGGGACGCCCAGGGCATTCACTTCCGCAGCTGAGTTCTCTGATTTCTGCAACGTCCCCACCCACATCGGCATGATGAAGCAAGTGGCCAAGATCAAGCTCAACGAGGAGGGCACCGAGGCCGCAGCCATCACCGTGATTGGAATAGAAAAATCGTCTGCCATACCCTCTGAGCCCAAGCGTGTCGCGTTCCACGCCACCCGTCCGTTCCTCTATGTCATCAGCGAGCAGTCAACGGGTGCCATCTTCTTCATTGGCCAATACATGGGAGACTAACCGCCGCCTTACTGACCAAGCTGGCGTAATTTGGCGGCAAGATTCTGGAAGATGTTGGTTTCCTTATAGAGATAATGGATGGAAACGGCAGCGGAGATTAGCAGCACGAAAGCCCCTGCCACCCAAGTGACCCAGCCTTGTGTGAGGCGGAACACCACCATCGCTGCAACGAGCAGCAGGAGGTGAATCAAGGCAAACAGACGCACCTTGCCGCTAGCGCGGAAGCCGTAGCGGACGGAGGTGATGGCGTAGTTAAGCAGCCAGTCGAACACAGCCGCAGCAAACAATCCGATACCTGCCCACGAAAGGCCTCCGAAACGATAGCCCAGCACAACGGCTGCGGCCATAAATAGGTCGTAGAACAGTTCCTGGAGAAGGTACGTAAACGAATCACCTTTTGACAACGACATGAACGACATCGGACGTGTCAGCGCCGTGAAGAACAGGGCCAATGCCGCCCATTGCGTCACCTCGAGCATAGGAAGAAAACTACGCTTCAACAGCAAAGGGATGATGATGGGCAGGAAAAGAAGGAATGCCAGTATGAGCGGAGCAATCAGCAGCACCAGCACTTCAATCTGCTCATTTACCAAGAGAGTTGATTTTGCTCGGTCTTTATTCACGGCTGACAGACGAGGGAAAAAATCCGTATCTACAGCCGAGAGAACCAACATGCTAAGGTACGACGACAGGGTGATAGCATTGCTGTAGAATCCAACGTCCTCGGCGGAACCATGTTCCATCACGTACGACGAAACAAAAAAGAGCACTCCCGTGCCAAAGAAACCGGCTAATGTGTAGTTAATGCCAAGACGGACAATGTAGCCGCCCTCGTGAAATACGGCCTTCGAGAAAAGATTTACCTTGTATGGCCACACGCGGAACGAATACCAGCAAGTGAGTACAAGTGTACTGAAGGCTGTTAGCACCAACACAGGCACAATACCCCGCATGCCCAGCCACATATAAACGGGTGCGGCTATGACAAGCGTAGCCAATACCACCCACACCTGATTGACGGCCAGCTGCTTCAGCAAGTGCGTGCCCTTCATGATGGCTCGCTCGCCACTGGTCACGGACGTGAAGCCCACCACCAAGGAAAGCAGCTGGAAGGACAGCGTATAGCTGTAGTCTCCATCGAAGCTCAAACGGCTGAACAACGGTGCCAGCAGAAAACAAGCGACGGTACCGATAATACCGAGCCAAAGGCTCCACGAGCGGACGATGAGCAGTTGACGCTGACGGGCATTCTCCTCTGTGCTTTCGGAGATAGTCTTGACTGCGCTGAAACTTATGCCGAGATCGGTGGTCTTGCTCACAAGGTCAATGGTGCGATTAAAGGCATAGGCAATGCCCATGCCGGCAGGGCCAATGAAATGGGCCACCAGCTTACCCTTTACTAACGTAATCAAGTTCGACAGCGTCTGCACACCGCCGAAAACGCCCGTATACTTAATGATACGGTCGTAGCCCGATTCGGTTTTCTTGCTTGCCTCCTTCACGTTTAATTGCTGATTCGTGAATGTATCGCTTATCGGTTTTCACCGGATTTCGCTCCTTTTCTTCAAAAATCTTGCAAATATAAGGCTTATTTCTGAAAAAAGCATTACTTTTGTCCGTAGTTTTTAACGTCTGCCGTGAAATTAAGTGTCATCATTCCCGTATATAACGCCCAAGCCTATTTGGATGGGTGCCTGAAAAGCGTCTTCGAGCAGCGAGTGGACGACCTTGAGGTCCTGCTGATTGACGACGGTTCTACAGACCAAAGCGGCGCGATGTGCGATGAATATGCCAAACAGCACCCTGAGCAGGTAAGCGTCGTCCATCAGACGAATCGAGGCCTCAGCGCAGCACGCAATGCCGGACTCGACCGAGCCTCGGGCGATGTCATCACGTTTCTTGATGCAGACGACCGTGTTGGGGTGGGTACTTGGGGCGACAACCTGAAATTCCTCAACATCTATCCCGATGTTGATATGGTGGAGTTTCCTATACGCGAATACGAAGGCTCGTCCCAAGAACGGTTACTGGACTTCACACCACAGCAGGTTACAAAAGCAGTATTCAACGACTGGATTATACGTAGGGGCTACGAACATTGTTATGCCTGCAATAAGCTCTATCGTGCCCGTCTTTGGCGCACAAAGCGTTTTCCCGTTGGACAGGTGTTTGAAGACACGGCCGTCATGCCCTCTGTGGTGCATGATTGTAACGGCATCTTCTATTCCGCCAAGGGTTGTTATCACTACCTTACACGGCGAGGATCCATTAGCAACACCCCGCATTATGCTAACTACCGCCAGCTTTACATAAACAATTGCACCCTGTTGACTGAATGCACAAAACGGTCAGCCTTGACGCATCACCTGAAACCACTTCGCCGAGCCTGCCTCAACCGACTCGTTGACATGGGGCGTTGCCGTGACTGTAATCAAGCCGACTATCGTCGCCACCTCGCACAACTCTCCGCCTTCGACCGCCTTATCGTTAGACTTCGTGTCTTCCGCTCCCCCAAGCTCTAATTCCATGCGTCTTTCCTATATCGTCACCACTTATAACCTCGACGACGCTGAAATCCGACGTTGCCTTAATTCTCTCAGCCGTCAAGGATTATCTCGTGATGATTACGAAGTCATCGTGGTGGATGACGAGTCTGATGTCAATCCAGAATCCATTGTCAATGAGTTTGCGGAGCGTATGAACGTCCGGTTCTTTCGTCAGCCCCATGCCCGTCAAGGGGCTGCCCGCAACCTTGCGCTGACACAGGCTGAAGGTGATTTCATACAAATTGTCGATGGAGACGACTACCTCTTTGCCGACACAAGTGAATGGTGCCTGAATGCCCTTCGTGATTTTGAGGCCGATGCCGTCATCTATGGTTTCGTCCCAGCCAAGGAAAGATATCCCGTGCAGCGTTCTGAGCGAAGCGAGACCATCAATGTCTTTTCCGGAAAAGACTACATGAAACGCTATACCGTTTTCGGTAGTTGCTGCATCATGTGTTTCCGTCGCGAACTGCTCAACATGGACGGAAGTTCTCCGTTACGCTTTGCGGAAAACACGTTCATCGAAGATGAGGAATTTGTCACGCGCTTAGTTTGGCGTACGCCACGCATAGTGGTTTCCGACTTCAAGGGTTACGTCTATGTCCAGCGTCCCGATTCCACTACCCACAAGCGCGATGCAGAACACACCGAAGAGCTTTTCCAAGCCTACTTCAACGCCCTCGACCGCCTTATAGCCTTCACCGATTCCGAGCCGAAGCCCCATGACGGATTAGACCGTAAGCTTCATTTCCTCAGCGTCGACATTCTCCGTCATGCCCTCCGCCAGACAGATTGGAAACAACGCTTTACTGACTGCGCCGATGCCCTCCGCACCCGTGCTCTTTTTCCTTTGCCGAAAGCCGGTTACTCCACCAAGTACACCTTCTTTCGCTTGATCTCCCCCTCCTCTCTCGGACAGCGCCTGCTTCACTTTCTTGAAAAGAACGCTCTTTTTTCTTAAATCCCTATCATGAAGGTTCTTCTACTCGGCGAATACAGTAATCTCCATTACACCCTTGCCTGCGCCCTACGCGACATGGGACACGACGTACGTCTGGTTTCCGACGGCGACGAATGGAAGCGCTACCCCGCCGACGTGAAACTCGTTCGTCGCAGCACAGGCCTTCTTGATACCATCGTCTATCTCTTCCGTCTTGTCCGCGAAATGCGCCATTGGCGAGGCTACGATGTGGTGCAGCTTATCAACCCCGTCCATTTCATCCAACTTAAAGCCGAGCGAGGAATCCGCATCTACGATTGGTTACGCCGTCATAATCGCAAAGTGTTTCTTGGCGCCTTTGGCGACGACTACTATTTCATTCACGCCAGTTATGTCCGTCGTCTCCTTCGTTACAGCGATTTTTATACCCCCACCCGCGAGGTTACCCACTCATGGAATCAACACAACCTCGACTGCTGGCTCCACAACCCAGGCATGGTGCATTCGTGCCAACACATTGCCCAAACCTGCAACGGCATCATTGCTGCGCTCTACGAATACTACGTTGCCTATACCGCTGTTCCAGACCTTGCTCCGAAGACAACCTTTATCCCGCTGCCGATAAGGAGTCAACAAGACAACGAGACAACGAGTCAACCGATGGAGCAGCGAGCGGAGAATGGAGTTTACTCCAATTATCCCGAGTCGCGACAGAGGTCGAGCATAGCTCAACAAGACAACAAGTCACATCCCCTCCGCTTTTTCATCGGCATACAACGCCAGCGTAGTGCGCTCAAAGGAACGGATATTCTACTGAAAGTCGCACGCGAGCTCCAAGCCCGTTATCCCAATCGCATGGAACTTGTAACTGCCGAAAACCTTCCTTACGACGAGTATATGAAACTACGGGAAGACTGTGACGTCCTGCTCGACCAAATCTATTCCTATACCCCTGCGATGAACGCACTTCAGGCAATGGCACACGGCATCGTCGTCGTCAGCGGAGGGGAAGAAGAACAATACGAACTGCTTAACGAACACGAGCTTCGCCCCATCATCAATACCCAGCCCGAGGAAGAATCCGTCCGTGCGGCTTTAGAAGACCTCATCCTTCACCCCGAACGTTTGCCCGAGCTGCGCCGTCAAAGCATCCTCTATGTCCAACGGCATCATGAGTCCCACAAAGTCGCCCAGCAATACCTCGACTTCTGGGCTGCAAACAGATAAACAATTTGTTTTTTACTCCAGCACAGTCATCTTGAGGATGACGACATCGGTAGTGGGACGGTCGGACGAATCGGTATCCACCATCTGAATTTCGTTGACAACGTTCATACCCTCAACGACCTCGCCGAAAACGGTGTACTGGCCGTCAAGATGAGGCGTGCCACCCATAGTGGTGTATGCCTCCACCTGCTCGTCGTTAAAGACAGACTTTGACTCTTCTGCCAGACGCTTCTGCACCTCTGCCGTCAGCTGATCCTGCAGTTTCTGCAGCCCCGCCTGATCCTGACGCTGGTACATGGCGCGAATGGAATCCACGTGCTGCTGTGCCAGCTCGTCAAACAACTGCTGCCCACGCTGCTGAAGCATACGTTCGCCGAACTGCTGAAGCTGTCCGGGCGTATAGACATTACCCGTGACGATATAGAACTGACACCCGCTGCTGCGGCGCTCGGGATTGACCTGATCGCCTTGACGCGCAGCACTAAGCACTCCGCGCTTGTGGAAATGGGTGGGATAGACAAACTCGGCAGGGAGCGTGTAGCCCACATCGCCAGCACCCAGACGAGCACCCGGCGCAGCACCCTTTGACTCTGGGTCTCCAGCCTGAATCATAAACTTGTTGATGACACGGTGAAAAAGCGTTCCGTTGTAGAAGCCTTCACGAGCCAGTTTCAGGAAATTGTCACGATGAATGGGAGTGTCGTCATACAAACGGACAACAATATCGCCCATGCTGGTGCTAATGCGCACAAGAGGAGTGGTTTTTTCGTCCATAGTGGTTGATGCAGATGAAGAGAATGGTAATAATAAAAGGAGAACGGTGAAAAGAAAGGTGTGTTTTTTCATATCCTGTGAATTATGAATTATCGATTATTTCAAACACGTCGCTGTCGCCGAGGGAGGGGAACTTGGCGCGGTAGTCCGACAGCTTCTGCATGTCGATGTCGGCCATGATGACGGTTTCCGCATCGTCGGGGGCCACTACAACAGGACGTCCGTAGGCATCCACGATGACGGAGCCGCCATTATAGACGCAATCCAGCTGGTCCTCCCCCACCCGATTGGCGCCAATCACCCAAGCCTGGTTCTCCACAGCACGGGCAGAGAGCAGCGTGTCCCAGGCATTACGCCGCTTCGAAGGCCAATTCGCCACGTAGATGATGGCATCGTAATCATCGCGGCAGCGGCTCCAGACGGGGAAACGCAAGTCGTAGCACACCTCCAGCAAGAAGCGCACGCCCTTGTACGTTGCTATCACACGCTGGTTGCCTGCCGTATAATGCTGGTCTTCGCCGGAATAGGAGAAGAGGTGGCGCTTGTCATAGACGGTTACTTCGCCCTCGGGAGTGACAAAGTACATGCGGTTGGTGAAGGTAAACAGCTCGACAGCCGTAGCCACACTAGCGCAAATCGCAGCTCCCGTCTCGCGTGCCTTTACCGTCATCCATTGCAGCGAGGGGCCTCCCATAGGCTCGGCGCACTCGTCCGGCTCCATGTCAAAGCCCGTGCTGAACATCTCAGGCAGCACATAAAGCTCTGCCCCAGGATGGGCGTTAATAAGCGCATCGGCACGCCGGATATTCTCCTGCACATCGCGCGCCTTCAACGGCATTTGTAATACGGCAACCTTCATCTTTCTCTATTTTCAGCAATAGCCCCACGGTGTGAGGCTATTGTAGGTAGAACTGGCGGAAAGAGAGGGATTCGAACCCCCGGTACGGTTACCCGTACGCCGCATTTCGAGTGCGGTCCGTTCGTCCACTCCGGCATCTTTCCTTGTTTGGACGCTGCAAAGATAGTGCAAGCCGAGCGAAAAAGCAAGAAAAAAACACTTTTTTTGCTTTTTCCGAGGCGCAGCCTACCTAAAACCGAAGGTTAAAGGTAGCGCAAGCCGAGCGAAAAAACAAATATATTTGTATTTTTCTGAGGCGAAGCCTATCTAAAAGCCCCGAAAGGGGATTAAAGGTAGCGCAAGCCGAGCGAAAAAACAAGAATAATCCTTTTATTGCCTTCCCAAGACACAGCCTGTCCTCTATCGGAAGAAAACATGAAGAAGACTTCACAGACAAAGCCCATTTTCCTGCAACGCAAAGGGATTTCTTTACAACTCAATTGAGTTTTAATTAAAACTCAGCTGAATTGTAATTAAAACTCAATTGGATTTTAATTAAAACCCAATTGGGTTTTAAGGAAAGAGAAAGCAAAACGAGGTGTTTTTTATTGTTTTAGGGGAAAAGGCGCAAGCGAATCCTCCGAGCCATGCATTAGAGGAACAGCACCTCCCTCCCGTGGAAGAGGAAGTTGCCTGCGACGACATACTGCCGGCATGTGGGCGAGAACTGGTCCTCGACGGTAATGTGCTCGTGCCCTGCCAGGATGCAGCGCAGCAAGGGCTCCGTCTTGAGGTAGCGGATAAAGTCGCGCGTGACAAGGTCGTCCTGCTGCATGAGGTAATCGCCCGAGGCCTCGGGCACATCACGCGACGTCATCGGGCCTTTGTCCCTCCAGAAGCGCATGGTAGCACGCCAGATGTTGGGCGTATGGAAGGGCACGTGCATGCAGAGCACGATGGGGAGGCCGCGTTTCACCTCGCTGAGGAAGCGCTCCACCTGCCCTTCGGTAACGTAGCCATAGACGTCGTCGAGAGTGATGAAATTGACGCCGTGTACCACCTGGCTCTGGAAGCGTACGTCGAAGGGATAGACTTGACCGAGCAGGCTACGGGTGTTGTCCTTGTACGCCTCCGTCTGCTCCTCCTTTGGGTCGCTTAGCCACATGTCCGTAGTGAACTCGTGGTTGCCCATCGAGCCAAACATGGCGTCGCCGAAATACTTGCGCACAAGGTCAAAGTTGGCTTCGCTCTGCCAGTCGATGAGGTCTCCCGTATGCACCACATAGTCCACATGCTGCCGTGCCCACGCCAGCGCGTCGCGCAACGCCTCCTCCTGATGCCCGCCAAAGGTGGTGGTGCGGCTTTCGCGCAATTGCTGCTTCTTGGCATTCTCGTGCTCATAGGCGGCAGTAAGGTGAGTGTCAGAGATATGGAGCACGGAGAAGGGCTTTTCTGCCCCAATCTCCACGGTAGCGTAGCTGATGGAGAGGCGCTCATACTGTCCCCGTTTGGGAAACACGTCAGGAGCGGCAGCTGGCACCTCGTCGTCAGCCCAAACGGGCAACGCCGACGTGGCAATGAGCGCTCCGGCACCTGCCATACGGCGGATGAAGCTGCGACGGTCTATTGAATTGGCTGCAAGGGGTTCAAGGGTATCGGATGGGGTTTTCATGGTTTTCGTTCGGCTGTTCTGGCTGCAAAGATACGAAAAACTCACGAATTTTTGGCTTTTCGCCCAAATTATCCTATCTTTGCAGACAAAATCATTCCCTATACCTATGAAAACCGCGCGCCTCCTACTGCTTATTCTTCTCGCACCTTGCGGAATACTCTCCGCACAAAACAACTGCATCGACCTGATGAGCGACACATGGGTGGCAACGGATGCGCTGGGGCGTCAGATGCCGCTTGCCGATTCCGTAGGCCCCGTGAAGACCGACCATCGGCGCACGGTGGGCATCTTCTACATCACCTGGCACACCCAGAATCTCCACGACATCCCCGGGCCATACACCGACGTCAGCCGCATCCTGCACGAAGACTCTTCCGCGAGGCTGCGCGACGACCATCCGTTGTGGCGCTACGGCTCCTACCACTGGGGTGAGCCCGAGATGGGCTATTTCCTAAGTCAGGATGAATGGGTCATACGGCGCGACATGTCGATGCTGGCAGACGCGGGCGTCGATGTGCTGGTGCTCGACGTGACGAACGGCGTTTGCTACTGGGACGAGTGGGAGGTGCTCTTCTCCACCATGACGAAGATGCGCGCCGAGGGCAACCAGACGCCGCAGTTCGTCTTCTGGTCGTACAACGGAGGCCCCGTCGGCGTGGTGAAGTCGCTCTATGAACGTATATATAAGGAGAAGCGCTACGCCGACTTATGGTTCTATTGGGACGGCAAGCCCCTGCTGCTCTACAACGCCGACCCCTCGTACGACGCCAACGGCACCTATTCCGACGCCTCTGCCGACGACTATCCGCAGGAGATTCGCGAGTTCTTCACCCTGCGCAACATGTGGTGGGGCTACTACACGTGGCACGGCCATCGCTTCATCGGCACGGAGGACAACTGGAGCTTCGGATACTCCATGGCCGACAAACAGATCATCGGCATGAAGCCCGAGGAACTCGTCTCGAAGCACAACGGACAACCCGAGGAGGCAGCCGTCACCCCTGCCCAGCACCCTGTGACGATGACCGACGTCCCCATGGGCGTGGGCAAATCGTGGTCGCGGCAGGGAGGCGAGCCCCAGCTGAACGAATACGACATGCCCTCCGAAGCCTATGTGCCTTGGCTGGGGCGTACCGTCAGCGACCCAGCCGGCTACGGCATCTACTTCCAAGAGCGCTGGGACGACGCCCTTGCTGCCGACCCACCCTTCATCTATCTCAACGACTGGAACGAATGGACAGCCGGCATGTACGAGCGTGGCAAGAAGACCATGTGGCTCGGACGCGAAAGCCCCTACATCTTCATCGACCAGTACAACGCCGAGTTCAACCGCACCATCCAGCCCATGCATGGCGGCTACACCGACAACTACTACATGCAGATGGTGCAGAACATACGCCGCTACAAAGGTGTACGTCCCATCCCCGTTACACACGGCTACGGCGTGGAGGCGGTTTACAGGGACACGCGTGGCGACGTCGCCCACCGCGACCACAACGGCTATGCCGGCCTCCACTACACCGACTCCACGGGCCGCAACGACATAGTCGAGTGCCGCGTCAGCGTCACGCGGAAAGCCATACGCTTCGAAGCAAAGACAGCCGACGCCCTGTCGCCCTCGTCGGTCGACAATTGGATGCTGCTGCTGATTGATGCCGACTGCAACGCCGCAACGGGCTGGGAAGGATATGAATTCCTGGTTCGCAACGGCATTCTCTATGGCTGGGACGAGGGGCAGCAGGAGTGGAACGGCATCAAGAGGGTTAGCCCGTATGAGGGAGGGGCCGACTTCGTGAGGATAACAGTTCCCCGCAAGCTGGTCGGCATGACGGGCAAGACGTTCTCCTTCGACTTCAAATGGACAGACAATCCCACCGCCCTCGACAACATCATCACCGTGGCCACTACCGGCGACACGGCTCCCAACCGTCGCTTCAACTACCGATTCATCTTTAACAAAAAATAGAATAAGGAAATGAAACACCACACCTCTCCACTACTCCTCCTCTCTGTGTTGGCCGTGCTGGCTATCAGCTGCACGGGAGCCACGAACAAGAGTGCTAAGGCCGAAGCCCCTGCCCCCTATGGCCCTATACCTACTGCCCGACAGCTGGCTTGGCACGACATGCAGATGTATGCCTTCATCCACTTCACCACCACCACCTACCGCGACGTGGAATGGGGCTACGGCGACGCTTCGCCCGACGAATTCAATCCCACGCACTTCAACCCCCACCAGTGGGTGGAGATTCTTAAAGCCGCAGGCATGAAGGGCATAGTACTGACGGCCAAGCACCACGATGGTTTCTGCCTATGGCCCAGCGCACTAACGGACTATAGCGTGGCAAACAGCTCGTGGCGCGATGGCAAGGGTGACGTCGTGGGCGAACTGGCAAAAGAGGCAGCACAAGCCGGGCTGAAATTCGGCGTTTATCTCTCGCCCTGGGACCGACACGATTTGCGCTACGGCACTCCCGACTATATCGACTACTTCCGTGGCCAGCTGAAGGAGCTACTCACCCAGTACGGCCCCATCTTCGAGGTGTGGCAGGACGGCGCTAACGGCGGCGACGGCTACTATGGGGGACTTTGCGAACGGCGCACCATCGACAACCGCACCTACTACGACTGGGCCACGACAGACAGCCTCATTCGCCAGTTGCAGCCTATGGCCTGCATCTTTAGCGACGGTGGCCCCGACACCCGCTGGTGCGGCAACGAAAGCGGCTCCGTGGGCGACCCCAACTGGGCTACGCTCAACCGCGACAAATTCGCTCCTGGCCATGCCAACGGCAACAGTCTGCAGCATGGCGATGTCGGCGGCACACATTGGGTACCGGCTGAAGTTGATGTTTCCATCCGCCCGGGTTGGTTCTATCATGAGCGGGAGGACGACAAGGTGAAGAGCGTCGAAAAACTGATGGAAATCTACTACACCTCCGTGGGACGTGGCTCAAACCTCATCCTCAACGTCCCTCCCACAAAGGATGGCGTCATCCACCCCATCGATTCAGCACGGCTAATCGCCTTTGGCGAAGCCTTGAAGAAAGAGTTCAGCCAGCCGTTGCAAGCCAAGGCCGTGAAGTCGTGGAAAGCCACAAACCAACGGAAAGGCTTTGCTGCTCGCAACGTGGCCGACGGTGACAAGCAAACCTATTGGGCTACCGATGACGACATACGCGAGGCCACGCTGACGATGACGCTGCGGAAACCCGTGTCCCTCTATTGCCTTCGCTTACGTGAGCCCATCAAACTCGGGCAGCGCATCGACAATTTCCATGTCGAAGCCCTCACCGCCGAAGGAAACTGGGAGACCATTGCCACCGGCACCACCATCGGGCCGCAGCGTCTGCTGCGCCTCCCCGAAGTAGAGGCTAAAGCCCTCAAGGTCACCGTCAGCAGCAGCGTTGCCTGCCCCCTGCTGAGCGAGGTGCAGTTCTTCCTCCCGCCAGAGACGGCAACGGAGTAAGGCTATTTGTTGATGCGGAGGACGGGGGCAATCTTGTTGCAGGGCTCGGGAAGCTCCACGACAAGGCCCTCCTCGGTCTGACGGGCACGGATGTTACCGTATCCCAGCAGACGGACGCTGGAGATGGAGCGGCGGAAGTAGGGATTGCCCTTTGCCAATGATTTGATGACAAGACGTCCGTCCTCGGGCCACCCCATAGCGGTGACGTAGAGGTAGCGCTTCGTTTGGTTGAAGCGGATGTCCGCAGCTGTCATGTGACTATACTCGCCGTCGTTGAAGCCCTGCGCATTGATGGCGATATTCTTCTCTGCCACAGGGCCTTCGCCGAAGATGTTCCACGGACGAGTGCCGAAGATGCTCTCCCCGTTCACCGTCATCCAGGCTTCGAGGTCGTCAAGGATGACAGCCTCCTTCTCGTCGTAGGTGCCGTCGGAACGGAGGGGAACGCTCAGCAGCAGGTTGCCGTTCTTCGAGACGATATCGACAAGCTGGCGGACGACGGTGGCGGCACTCTTGTAGCGGTTGTTCTCGTAGATGGAGGTGCTGTAGTGCCAGCCGCCGATACAGTTGCACGTCTGCCAAGGCTCGGGGACGATGAAGTTCGGTGCGCCACGTTCCACATCCCAGGTGATGGCCTTGCGCTGCTCCTCGTCGAGAATCTTGCACGTCATGACGCCCTTGGGATTGCTGTTGTAGAAGTGGGCGGCAATCTTCAGTCCGCAGTCGCTGACGCGGTAGAACGGCAGCGTGGTGACGTCGAAGTAGATGATGTCGGGCTGATAGCGGTTGATGGCATCGAGGGTACGGTCGTAGAAATTCGTGACGAAGTCAGCCGAAGGCTGCGCGGCGCCGCTCGACCAATCCCACTGCCCATGGATGGCACCGTTCCACCACGAGCGCTCACTCAGCGGATGGTTCTGGCGGTAGAGCATCTGCGGGTCGAGGCCTTCCCACCATTTCCCCTTGCCGTCGGCTGCCGTGAGGTGGCCGTCGTAATAGACACCCGCCTTCTGTCCGTTGAGGTCGTAGCGCTGTGCCGGTTCATACCACGTCCATGCATGGTCGGCATGGAACGAGATGCCGAGGGGGAGACCGTGTTTCTTGGCAGCACGTGCCCAGCCGTCGAGGATATCACACTCAGGACCCATCCGCACGGAGTTCCACGGCTGATATTTGGAGTCCCAAAGGTCGAAGTTATCGTGGTGATTGCCAAGCACGAAGAAGTACTTCGCCCCTGCCCTCTTGTAGCGTTCCACCAGTTTTTCGGGGTCCCAGTTCTCTGCCTTGAAGAGGGGCAGGATGTCCTTGAATCCCACCTCGGAGGGATGTCCGTAGTGCTCCACGTGGTAGCGATATTCACGCGAGCCTTCCATATACATCGAGCGAGCCATCCAGTCGCCGGTGCCCTCCACACACTGCGGCCCCCAGTGAGCCCAGATGCCGAACTTCGCATCGCGGAACCACTCGGGCGTCTGATGGCCCATGAGCGACTCCCACGTAGGCTCATACGTTCCCGTCTGCATCGGCTCATGCTCCTCCGACACAGGCACAGGATAAGGCTGTGCTGCCATACTCAACGACCACACACACACCAAGGAAAAAAGAAAGAGCTGTTTTTTCATACTATCAATTGATTAAAAATTAGAATTTCACTAAGATACGGAACACCTTGCCGGGGTTTTCAGCCCACTCGGCCATAGCTTCGGAGGCATCGTCGGGGGTGACGACACGGCTGACGAGGGCATCGACAGGGCATGTGCCGCGCTGGAGGTAGCGGATGACGGCACGGAAGTCGGCAGGCATAGCGTTGCGCGAGCCGCGGATGTCAAGCTCTTTCTGCACAAACAGCTTTGTCTGGAAGGTGACGTCGCTCTTGGCATAGCCGATGCAGATGACGCGCCCCGTGAAGGCCACCTCGTTCACTGCCATCTGGTAGGTGACGGGGCTGCCGACAGCCTCCACAATCACGTCAGGGCCGAAGCCGGAGGTGATGTCGAGCAGTCGTTCGTGAACATCCTCGCTGCGGGTGTTGACGACATGCGCTGCGCCGAGCCGTCGGGCAAGGGCCAGTTTCTCATCGTCGATGTCGGCAGCGATGACGGTGGCGCCACGCAGCGCGGCACGCACAATGGCCCCCATGCCCACCATGCCGCAGCCGATGACCATCACCACATCGGTGTCCGTGACCGCTGCACGGCTGACGGCGTGGAAGCCCACGCTCATCGGCTCCACGAGGGCACACGTGCGGGCATCAAGCCCCTCGGCAACGATAACCTTCTGCCAGGGCAGCGCGATGTGGGTACGCATGGCACCGTTGCGCTGCACGCCCAGCGTCTCGTTGTGCTGGCAGGCATTCACCCGTCCGCCGCGGCACGAGGCACACTGCCCGCAGTTGGTGTAGGGATTGACGGTGACCACCATGCCCGGGCGCAGCGTGTCGGGCACACCGTCGCCCACCTGCTCCACCACGGCACCAATCTCGTGCCCCGGGATGACAGGCATACGCACCATCGGGTTGCGCCCCAGCCAAGTGTTGAGGTCTGAGCCGCAGAAGCCCACATACTGCAAACGGAGCAACACTTCGCCGGCCTTCAGCTCGGGCTCGGCAATCTCCACTACCGCCATACGGCGTTCTGAAAGGATTTGAATGGCTTTCATTCGGACATATTTTTTATATAAGGTAATTCGGGGAGGTTGGTGAAGCCGTAGAAACGGCAGGCGTTGTCGCCCAGGAACAGTCGTTTCTCCTCGTCGGTGAGCTCGGCGGAGCGGCTCACGAAGTCGTAGCTCATGCGGTAGGTGATGGCGGTGATGGTGCGGGGGTAGTCGCTGCCCCACATCAGTTTCTCCCACCCCACCAGCGCTGCCGCCTCGCGGATGGCACGGACGGCGCTGGCGAAGGGATAGAACTCGCTGTTGTAGAGCCACGTGATGCCGCCCGACTCAATCATCACGTTCGGGTGGCGTGCCAGCCGTATCTGCTCCTGCCAGGCCGTGTTCTCCCACGGAGGGGTGACGGGGGGAGCCGCCATGCCCAGGTGGCCGATGGCGATGCGCAGGCGGGGACATTCGCCGATGACCTCGCCCAGCTCCTCCACCTGCCGCATGCCGTCGGCAAGGGTGATGGAGAGGTAGGCGCCGCACTGCTCCATCAGGCGGAACACCTCCATCATCGCGGGACTCGCGAGCGAGCGCCCCAGCAGCCGGTGCCCGGGGATGGCAAGGCCGCGGAAGCCGTCGTCAAGCAGCCGCACCGCCTCGTCGCCGAAGCCGTCGCCGAGCCAGTCGGGCATGCCATAGACGAAGAAGCGATCGGGCCACGTGCGGCGCACGGTGGCGAGGTAGTCGTTCTGCAGTCCGTCGATGAACTCCTGCACCACCACGGCGGCAGCCACCTGCGCATAGTCCATGTTTGAGAGGAACACCTCGGCCGTGTTACGGCCGTCGGTCATGAAGGGCGGCAGCATCTGCACCTCCTCGCCGAGGAAGAGCGAGCGCCCGTTCGTCAGTGTCCGGATGGGCAGCCCGTTCCACGACGTGTCCTGCCGCAGCCACAAGTGGCTATGAGCATCTATTATCAACATTTTTTCTTAACTATGAACTATGAACTATGAACTATGAATTATGAATTCCTCCATCTCACTCCCATCTGGTCGCCGATGATCTGCTGCACGTCGTGCACCAGTTGCTCGTCCATGGGCTCGTCGGCAAAGCCGATGTTGCGCACCACGTTGGCAGGGTTGGCGCTGCTGAAGAGCGTGGTGGCTATGCGGGGGTTCATGGTGCGGGTGGAGAACTGCACCGCCAGCTTCTCTATCGGGTAGCCCTGCTCGTGGCAGTAGGCAGCCGCGCGGGCACAGGCCTCCTTCAGCGCTGCGGGGGCGGGATGCCAGTCGGGTGTGCCGCGTGTGGAGAGCAGCCCCATCGACAGCGGCGAGGCATTGATGACGCCCACGCCGTGCTGCTCAAAGAAGTCGAGGTAGTCCGTCAGCAGCGTGTCGTTCAGGCTGTAGTGGCAGAAGTTCAGTATGCTCTCCACCACGCCCTCGTCCGTGTGCTCCACCACCCAGCGCAGGTTCTCGGGCTGTAGGTCGGTGATGCCCACGTGGCCCACAACGCCCTTCCGGCGCAGCTCGACAAGTGCGGGCAGCGTCTCGTCCACCACGCGCTGCAGGCCGCCGTCCATCGCCGCCTGGAACTCAATGTCGTGCACGTTGATGAGGTCGATGTAGTCAACGCCCAGGCGCTCCATGCTCTCATAGACGCTGTCGGTGACGCGCCGCGCGCTGTAGTCCCACGTGTTCACGCCGTCGTGGCCGTAGCGCCCCACCTTCGTGGAGAGGAAGTACCTGTCGCGCCGGATCTCGCGCAGCGCCTTGCCCAGCACCATCTCCGCCTTCAGGTGGCCGTAGTAGGGCGACACGTCGATGAAGTTGATGCCCCCGTCCACGGCGGCATGTACGGCACGGATGCCCTCGTCCTCGCGCACGCTGTGGAACACGCCGCCCAGCGACGATGCCCCGAAGCTGAGGTTCGACACCCTCATGCCCGTTTTTCCAATCTCGTTATAAATCATGGCTGATAGTGATACGTTCGTTGTTTGCTCTGCAAAAGTACGAACAAGCGAACGAAATACCAAATTTATTTACAACTATCCGAGGTAAGCCTTGCCAAACGCCCCTGTTTCCCATATCGGGCTGCCCTATTGTGCGAACACGACGGTCATACAGTCATACGGTCATATGGTCATATTTTGCTCACAAGACGTGCGCGTTATTTATATATATTTATGTATATGGAAAGATATTATTTAAAATATTATTAATAATACTACTTACTCTACCACTATAATACTATATTGCGCTGCGTGTGTGAAAAGGGATAAATGTGACCATATGACCGTATGACCATTTTACCGGATTAATCGGGGCGTCGTGCGCTGCGTTCCCCCTTCTGTCGCCGCCGTCCCCCCTGTTATTATGTACGTCCCCCTTGTTATCGTGTACATTGCCCCCAAAAACAGACCTCCCCACCTCGCGGAATTGTTGAGGTGGGGAGGGAATATATAATAGCGTGTGGGGAGGTCAGTATGTTTCTTCCTCGGCCCAGCGCTCGAGCTCGGCACGCGACATGCGGCCTTCGAAGCCGACGAAGGTGACGTCGTCAGCGCCCAGGGTGACGATGGCCAGCTCGGTGACAACGTCGCCCTTGCCGTCGATGTACATCATCACCTTCTGACCGTCGGAGCTGGCCTCCATCAACGACTCAAGGTTGCCGTCGCGGATAATCTTGCGGATGTCGGCACTGAGGGCCGCACGGGCGTCCGGCGTCTCGGCGCTGATGACGTACATGCCCTTGATGGAGCGGGCGAAGCGCGAGAGGTCCTTGCCGTCCATATCGACGGTGGCCAGACGTCCGGCCGTGCGGAGCAGGAAGCCCGAGAGGTGGACGGTCTCCATACCGTCGCGGTCGAAATACTTTTTGTACAACTGTTTGCCGTTTTGGGCGGACATGCTGACTGCCATCAGGGCAGCGGTTACGAACAGAATAACTTTTTTCATTGTTGGATTACGTTTTTTAGGGTTTTTACATCCGTTAGACGATGCCGCACGGCAAAAGGTTGCAAGAGAATTGAAAAATTAGGAACAATTTTCAGTTAAGAATTAAGAGCTGAGAGTTAAGAAAAAAAGTACCGTAAACGGGAGGGGGAAGATGGAAGGCTGCATACAAGACACTTTTTCTTAACTCTTAACTCTTAACTCTTAATTCTTAACTCTTAACTCCCCTAATAATTGTATCTCTTGCGGAAGAGGGCCAGCAGCGTGAGGGCCAGGAGGAAGGCAAGCAGCTCGGCCACATCGACGGCCATCCAGATGCCGTCGAGCCCTACCAGCAGCGGCAGGACGAAGACGGCGCCAAGCTCGAACACCAGCGTACGCGCAAAGGAGGCCACGGCCGAGATGACGCCGTTGCCCAGCCCCGTGAACCACGCCGAGACGAAGATGTTGAACCCGCACAGCACGAGGCTGGCCATGTAGAGACGGATGGCGCGGGTGGTGAGGGCGAGCAGGTCGGCATCGTAGCTGACGAACACGCGTGCCAGCACGTCGGCACCGGCCTCGCAGACGATGGCCATCAGCACGCCCGCCACGAGGGTGAGCACGGCGCTGTGGCGGAGCAGGCTGCGCAGCTCGCCGGTGTTCTGCGCGCCGTAGTTGAAGCCGACAACGGGGCCGACGGTGAAGTTATAGCCGAAGAAGACGGCGCCGAAGATGAAACCGATGTACATGAGTATGCCGTAGGCCGCCACGCCGTTCTCGCCGAAGTAATGCATGAGCTGCAGGTTGTAACAGATGCCCACGACGTTGAAAGCGATGTTGCCCACGTACTCCGAGAGGCCGTTGGTGCAGGCACGGCGGATGATGCTGCGGGCGTCGGCCATGCGTGTGAGCAGGGAGAGGCGGAGGCGGCTGTCGTTGCGGCGCGACGAGAACCACCACAGGGGAAAGATGCCACCCACGGCGCAGGCCACCATGGAGGCGGCGGCTGCTCCCGCCAGACCCCAGCCGAAGACGAGGATGAACAGGGCGTCGAGGCCCATGTTGGTGACGCCGCAGACGATGCTGAGCTTCGTGCCCATCTGCGGACGCTCGGCGGTCATGAAAAACGACTGGAAGGCCATCTGCAGCATGTAGCCGGGCATGCCGATGGCACAGATGCTGCCATAGGTGACCGCCTCGCCGACCATCTCGCCCTCGGCGCCCAAGGCAATGGCGATGGGCTTCATCAGCAGCAACAGGGGTACGGCAAACAGCAGCGCCATGATGAGCGTGAAGCGGATGAGGACGGAGAAGATGCGCGAGGCACGGGGATAGTCGTTCTGCCCCATCGTGATGGAGACGAGGGCACTGCCGCCCGTGCCCACCATCAGGCCCAGCGCTCCCACCACGGCAAGGGCCGGCCAGATGAGGTTAAGCGCAGCAAAGGCGGTGGTGCCGACGAAGTTGGAGACGAACAGACCATCGACAATGGAATAGACCGACATGACAATCATCATCGTCACAGCGGGTACGGCCGAGCGCAGCAAGCGCCGATAGCCCCAGTGTCCTGCCAACTCAATCTTCACCTTAGTACCAGTTGATGTTGTTGCCGGCGGAACTGCGCTGGTCGTACTTGAGGGCATCGGCCAGCATGGAGCTGTTGGCACGGAAGGAGAAGTTGTAGCTCATATAGGGGCTGAGCACGATGCCGCACGACATGCTGAAGCAGTGGAGGTCGCGGCTGATGTTCATGGTGGTGGTGGTGAAGTCGTGGTCGATGAAGTCCCAGCCGGAGCTGAAGTTCATGTTCCACTTGTTGGATATCTTCACGTTGCCGGAGATGTTGAGGTTTTGCGTGAGCTTGTAGCCATACCATCCGGTGCCGTCGGGGCGCTCGTGGAAGTAGTCGGCGGCCACGTTCTCGCGCACGGTGATACCATAGGAGAGCGACACGGACCACGGGAGGGAGAAGGGCATGTAGCCGTCCTCGTCCACTTCGGCTTTCTTGGAGCTGGAGGGACGTGTGCTGCCCTTGTCGGGGGCAGCGGCGGACTTCGGCTTGTCGCCGCCATCGCCATCGCTTTCGCCATCGCCATCGCTATCGTCATCCTCGTCCTTGCCGTGCAGCAGGGTGTTGATGCGCTCCTTGATTTTGTTCCACGACTGGTTGTTGAAGGTGTAGCTGAGGTTTTGGCTCATGCCGGGGAAGTGTGGCCAGTGGAAGCCGCGTGCGGCATCTGTCTCCCAGAAGGGACGCTCGTCGCCGCTGATGGTGCGGCGCCCGGTGTCGTCGTAGCTATAGACATAGCCGTAGGAGGGCCACGTGGTGTTGAGGCTGAAGGTGTAGTTCTTCGTCAGCTTCATGCGCAGACGGGTGGTGAGGTTGCTCCACGGACGGGTGGTGGCGGCCATGTTGTACGACATGGAGGCGCCCAGCTCGTCGAAGATGCTGATTTTGCGGACACCCGTGGAGTCGCGGTCGCTCTTCACCTTCATCTCGACGTTGTTCGACACATCGACGCTCACCGTCCCCGAGCGTCCTTTAGTGACGGTGCCGTAGAGCGAGCCGGTGTAGGGCGAGTAGTCGACGGTGTGCACCTCGCCCTTCTCGTCGGTGTAGGTATAGGACTTCCAGAAGCCGTAGCGCGAGTCGCTGAAGTCGGGTGCCATGCTGTAGCTGACGGAGGGGGTGAGCACGTGGCGAATCATCTTCACCTTGTCGCCCAGGAACGGCAGCGGCTGGTAGAAGCCGTAGAGCTTGGTGTTGGCCGAGACGGAGAGGTTGTAGTTATAGACGCGGTTGAAGCCATAGATGGTGTCGCGAACAGCCTTGTGGATGTCGTCGTCCCACCGCTGGTCGATGCGGTAGGTGTACCAACGGCTGGTGTAGTTGAACGAGGGGGTGATGTTGATGTACTTGAACGCCGTGAACGAGGCACTGATGGGGATGGAGTGCTTGATGCCGTTGCGCCAGTCGCGAGTGAGGCTGGTGTGGAGTATCTGGTCCTCCTTCGAGGTGACGCTGTTGTTGAGGGCTCCGCTGTAGGTGAGGGCTATCTTCTCGTACCACCGCTCGTTGCCGGCTGCCTTCTTGCGCTTGAAGGGATAGATGCGGCTGAGCGAGACGTTCAGCGAGGGCAGCGTCAGCGACAGCGTGCTGTCGCGCATGTTCTGGGCAATGTTCATCGACGAGCTGATGTTCAGCTTCCAGTCGGGGATGGAGCGGCTGTAGCTGACGGACGAGGTGCGCTGGCTCTGGCTGCGCAGGGCGGGGTTATAGACACTCGTCAGGTTTTTCTTCTCGTAGTTGGTGGTGGCATAGTTCACCGAGGCGCTGAAGTTGCTGTTGGGGTTGGCCTTGGCATCCTGACGGTGGCTCCAGATGACCTTGAAGTTCTTCGACACGGAGAAGTCGGGCATATTCTTCTCGCCCGTCTTGGTGACGAGGTAGTTGACGTTGACGTTGCCCGAGTATTTGTAGCGACGACGGTAGTTGGTGGCTCCGGTGACGCCCCACGAGCCCTTGGTGAATATCTCGCCCGTCACCTTCAGGTCAAGATAGTCGCTGAAGGCGAAGTAGTAGCCGCCGTCCTTCAGGTAGAAGCCGCGCTCCAGCTCGTCGCCATAGCTGGGCATGATGAAACCGCTGGAGAACTCCTGGGTAAACGGGAAGAAGCCGAAGGGCACAGCCAGCGGCAGGGGAACGTCGCACACCACCAGATAAGCAGGGCCGAACACCACGTCGTGCTCGGGACGCACCTTGCCGCGCGTCATGTTCAGGTAGAAGTGCGGGGCCTCGTGGTCCTCGCAGGTGGTGTATTTGCCGTTTTGGATAAAGAACTCGCCCTCAGCGCCTTTCTTGGCGTCGCGGCCAATCATGTAGCCGTCGCCCTGCTCGGTGACGACGTTGTGGATGAAGCCCTTCTTCGACTTGAAGTTGTAGCTCATCGTCTCCGACTCGTAGGGCGTCTGCCCCTCTTTGAACACGGGGCGCCCCGTTTCGGTGCCTGTGGAGTCCTTGACGCCCTCGGCATAGACCTCGCTCTTGGGGATGTTGACGGTGATGCGCTCAGCGGTGAGCTCGATGCTCTGGTAGTTCACCTTGCCGCTGCCGTAGAGGTAAGCGTTGCCGTCCTTCGTCCACACCATGCTGTCTTTCGACTCATACTGCACAGGGGCATCCACCACCTCTTTCTTCTTCGCCTCGGCTGAGTCCGTCTGCAATGAATCGGCAGCCAGCATCTCCGCTTCCAGCTCGCTCGATAGCGTTCCCAGGGCAGCAAGCGAGTCCCTGCGGGCTACTTCCAACGAGTCTCGCACCACCTCCTGCCCCACCGCGTAGGTGCAGGACAGCAGCCATATCACAGCCAGAAGAAAACGTTTCACATTACGCATCAGTCGGCAAAATTACTGTAACCCGAGCGAAGCACAAAATAAATTAAATTTATTTTAGCATTTTCGGAAAAAACTCCTTACCTTCGCGCCCATAAACTGATTTTTGATCGTTCTCTGAATACATATTCCAAATTTCACCTTTATGAAAAAAACACTTCCCCTTCTTGTAATCGTCCTGATTGCAGTGCTCACAGGCTGCAAGAGTAACAACCCGCAAACAGTAACCAGCGGCAACCCGCTTTGGGAAGGCTGGTATGCCGACCCTGAGGGTGTCGTCGTCAACGGCGAGTGCTGGATCTACCCCACTACATCGGCGCGCTACCGTCAGCAGCGCTGGCTCGATGCGTTCTCGTCGCGTGACCTCGTCCATTGGACGAAGCATGACCGCGTGCTCACCGCCGACAGCATCACCTGGTTCCGCCAAGCTCTGTGGGCGCCTGCCATGGTGAAGCGGGGCGACACCTACTACCTCTACTTCGCTGCCAACGACGTCCACGAAGGTGAGATTGGCGGCATCGGTGTTGCCACGTCCAAGAACCCCGCAGGGCCGTTCAGCGATGCCCTGGGCAAGCCGCTCATCAACGACATTGTTAACGGCGCGCAGCCCATCGACCAATTCGTTTTCCGCGACGACGACGGTGAATACTACATGTACTACGGCGGCTGGGGCCACTGCAACGTCGTCCGAATGGGTGAGGACCTCACCAGCATTCGTCCCTTCGCCGACGGCACCATGTTTCGTGAGATAACGCCCGAGAACTATGTCGAGGGCCCCTTCATGCTGAAACGGGGAGGCACCTACTATTTTATGTGGAGCGAAGGTGGCTGGACGGGTCCCTCTTACCACGTCGCCTATGCTATGGCCGACAATCCCTTCGGCCCATTCCGACGTGTGGGCACCATTCTTGAATCCGACCCTAACGTAGCTACTGGCGCCGGACACCACTCCGTCATCAAGGCAAAGGGTAAAGACGAATATTACATCATCTACCACCGCCGCCCCCTGGGTGAGACTGACGGTAACCACCGCGTCACCTGCATCGACCGCCTCGTCTTCGAGAAGGACGGCACCATCCGCCCCGTGAAAATTACCTTCGAGGGCGTCAAGGCCACCAAGCTGAAGTAGCTAAGAGTTAGGAAATCATTTTTTGCGATTTTTTTGCGGCATATTCGGTTTTTTACTACTTTTGCAGGCTAAATTTAGAACATCCTCTTCGAAACGAAGATAGTTAATTGTAAAACAGATAGTTTTAGTTTAATTTCAAAAAAAGATTATGGTAAAAAGATTACTCTCAATCGTGCTGTTCCTCGCTGTGGTGGGAACGGCATATGCACAGATCCCGCAGCGTTGTGAATTCAAGAATCCCCAGCGCCATATGCTGAAGAAGGCTGACCTCAAGAATGTACGCCCCATGAAAATCCGTGCCTTTGGCCCTGGCATTGAGTTGACCGACGGCCAGATGTGGTTCGGCTATGGTGATGATAGTGAAGCTGGCAACATGGGCATAGGCTTTGATTCCGACTACAACATCGCCAT